>Ga0208299_1000134_pt1 | contig 71331 bp, 94 predicted proteins | sample 15_taG_FD_184089 | JGI IMG/M metagenome (GOLD analysis project Ga0208299, IMG submission 184089) | Marine viral communities from the Subarctic Pacific Ocean - 15_ETSP_OMZ_AT15312 metaG (SPAdes) (version 2) | ecosystem: Environmental > Aquatic > Marine > Oceanic | place: Pacific Ocean | collected... | reverse complement strand
TGTATCAGTTTCAAGTTCTGTTGTTCGTCATGGATCTTGTATCTCAATGTCTTGTATCCCGTTTCTGTTGAGGATTTCAAGGAGTTGTTCCGTTCTGTTTTCTGCAACAATGATTTCGTCTCTTGCTTGTTCGAGTTCTGCTTTGGTTTCATCGTGGTCAATCTTTTCTAATGCAAGTAATGTTCTCCAATTCTGCGGTTTTTCAGGAGATAACCCCTTTTCAATTGCTTTCAACAACCCCATAAAGTTCCTGTTGGTCAATTTAGCGAAGTAGGATAACTGCCTTATTGTAAGGTCGTTCGGGCGGTCCAACTTGGCTTCTGCTTCCTGTACTGCGAAATGCTCTCTTGTATTCAATCTCACTAACTCCTCTTGCATGTCCATCATCCCCAATTTATACGACCCCATACGGGTTATGCTTTTTGTGGATGTATGCTTATGCTGCAATCGCTTTACTTTAACCCATTTTGAGCTAGGAACCTTAATCTCTGAAGGTATTTCAGGGTTCGCTGCTGATATAGCCTGAGTCAACGCATCTATAGGGTCTAACTGCTGTTTCTTGCATATCAACCTTAGAACGTAATTAGGTTCGGAAGCTAGAACGTACCTGTTATCCATCTCCGTGAATTCTCTTCAGTACAGCTTGAACCAATGTAGGTTTTCCGTTTACAGGAACAACTTTGTATTCAACTCCTTTGTACCTGAACCTATCTCCATTCTTCAATGTTCGGGGCTTCTTCTTAAGAGGCTTGAATCCTCTAGAGTAGGCTAATCTTTCGTGTGGGTTTTGTTCGTCTGACATGTTCGTTAGTTATAATTCATGTCAAATATATGATTTCACTTTAACCCATGCAAATAAATATGCTTTATTTTCGGTATTTCTTCATCTTCGCCCATCCGTTTTTCAGGAGTTCATCTCTAAGGGCGGATGCGCCTACTTTAACGGTGTTTCTGTGATACCAAATAATTGAGTTATCTTCTACTTGGAAGGTGGCGTATGGGGGCGGTACTGAAGTGAGTATTCGTTCTGTTGTTAATTTGAGAGTGGCTCCCCTTGTGTCTCCTAAGAGGAATTCTACATTTTTTTCCTCTTCGAGAAATCCCCTTCCTTTTTCAGTAAGGAGAATGAGTAATGACCCATCAGGGGATTCAGTTGCGATACAGTATTCTGTTTTGCGGTAAATCTGAATTTGGGGTGTTTCTTCAGCGATAAACTTTGCGAGTTTTGCTGCGTTCGGGAGGTCTGAAAGTATCTCATAGGTTGTAGGGGTTCTTGGGTTGATGTCGAGTAATCGTATTCTAAGCCGTTTCCCTTCATGGGTGTCGGTTATCAGTAGTTGTGTTCCTACTATTTCCTGCTCTAAGCCTCTTACCCTGAATACAGGTAGAGGGGTTTCAAAGTCAATGTGCGGTATTGTCGGTGTTTCATTCATCTGAAATATCCTTTATTTCGTACTTGAATTGGTAGTTCTCTATAGCGGGTAGAATTTGAAGTGCTTTTTTCATATCTAACACTCCTTCTTGTACATACTCCATTAATATCTGTACTCCACTTACTTCACGTTCTCCGTCCAATATTTGATCTAGCGGTTGTTCGCTCCATCTTCTTTGTCGGTAGCGTAGGGTTTCGATAATGTCTTTTATGTAGTCCTCTTTTTTCATTTTTCTTCAATTATTCTAGCGTCAAAATATTTTGCTAGGTTATCGACTTCTTCTTTGAAGTTTGCTTCATTCACCATTCCCTTACATAGGATTATTTCAGAATCATCTTCTGTTTTTCTTACCAAACAATAGGCATTCTCATTTGGCATTGCGGTGTCTACACCTATATAGTATTCGCTTTTTAGCTTATGAAGATTAACTCTATCCAACAGATTTTCGATTGATGTCATCATATCTCAAATTCTTTAGTGCATGTGTTTCTGAAGTTGCATATTGATTGACAGAAAAAATCGTTGTCTTCCATCGGGTAATTCCCTTCGTGTGCTTCTATTTCCGCTACGGTTCTATCAGCCCATTCCCAAGCCTCTTCGTATTCTTCTCCCTTAAAGGGTACGATAACGGGAGCGTTCTTTCTGAAGTGAAAGAAGATAAGGCGCTTAGGGAATTCCCCGTATTCCTGTTGCACCCCTGCTGAGTACAGGTACATCTGTCTTGCTTTCTCTTTTAGTTGGTCTCCTTCGTAGACGTTGCTGCATTTGTAATCCTGCATAGCTAGGTCTCCGTTAGGGAGCCTAGACATTCTATCAACATATCCCTGAAACTTGTAGTTCTCTCTTTCTAGGATAACATGTTTCTCAACCCATAAAGGTTCCGTTCTCCATCCTTTGAATCTCTTAAAGAATACATCTCCTTCAGTCTTCCACTTATTCATCCAAGGCATTTCGTGTTCTCCGCCTAATAAGACTTCAGCCTTGTATCGGGAATCCCATTCGTTGAAAGCATCTTCAGGATTCAGTTCCTTCAGGTCCACTTTTTCAAATATATCGTGTCCAAGTGTTCCGTATCGAGCAAACCAATTATCCTCTCCCCTGTCCTTCTCGTTGTATATTCTGTTCCAAGAATACTTACAAGTGTACCAAGTAGAAAGTCTACTGTAGGAGTATGTCTTCATTACTTCAAGAGCCGTTTTATGTACCTGCCCGTCTTCTTATCTCTAGGAAGTCCGTTCTCGTAAGAGGTGTCTCTTAATTTTTGTATTCGGATCTGTTGTACCCCTACGGCTACAGCTAGGATTACCGCTACTAATGTCATTCCGATTGTTAAATAGGTCATTGTGTAAAAAATTTAAAGATTAACGTTATTGAAGTTAGTGCCATTAAAGCGCATTGTACCTGTAGGAAGTGAGTTATCAATCTCCCATTCTCAATCGCTTCAGGGTTATGTCCGAATTTGTGTGCTTTGCTCATTTGTTCTCTGTTTGGTTGAGGGGTGCTTGACCTCCGTTTCTAATAAATTCAACAATGTCCTGAGTGAACTTATTCAAGTCAATGTTCTCCGCATAGCTTCTACACTCTGAATGTAGGACAACAACTTTATCATCCAAATAGGCTTTATTGTCCAATAAATCGAATTGATAGCCGTGAGGAACAGCGCAAACGGCAAGAATACAATCTGCTGCTTTGAAGCCAACGTTTTGTTCGGATTGATTTAACAGTCTGTGGATTTCCTCAACCTTTGATTTCAACTCGTTATTGAGCCGTTCAAAAAGCCATTCATCGGACTTCCCTTTCCACGTTTGTCTATGTTGTTCAAGTGCTGTTTTCATGTTAGTTTAATAGAGTTCTTAGCCAATTCATTCTTTCATTTAGGGGCGCTGTTACTATTGGCGGAGGGGTTATTTCCGAAATATCCTTTAGGGATTCCAATTCTAGCATCAATATAGGTTTTAGCCTTTTTGTATTGGTCGATACATGCTTGGACTGAAGGTGTAAGTTCAAGTGATAATTCTTCACTATCTTTTTGTTCCCTGTTTTTCGGTATGCCATAGTGTCTATTGATAATGTCCATTAGTTGTTGTTGTTGAGCATCCATACGATGCCATTTCCAACAGCTTCACTTACAGCCCCAACCAACTTTCTCCCCCTTTCCGTACTGCATTCAGGGATTTCCACACTTTGCAGGGCTTTAGCATAAGCGTCTATCTTATCCTTGTCGGGAGCCTCTTTTTGGGCTTCGTATTCAGCCTTTTGTCGCATAAGCCTTTCCTCTTCGGCTCTAGCCTCTTCAGCAACTCTCTTTCTATCTGCTTCTATTCTAAGTTGCTCTTCTTTCAGTCTAGCTTTTTCAGCCTCTTGTTTTCTTAAGGCTTCTCTCTCTAGGAGATCCTGTTGTTTTTTAAGCTCTTGGTCTGCGGTGTATTTCTCTAGGTGCTTGAATAGGAACTTAGCAAACACTTCATCTTCACTTTGCTCCAACATTTTAATTGTAGCAATTTGCTTCCCGTCATACATCAAACCTCTCTCTCCTAGTGCTGCCCCTGTTACAAGACCTACCCTTTTCAAGAACCGTTCTTTCAGTTCTTTCTCTTCGGCTTCTTTTTTCTGTAAGGCAAGAAGCTCTTGTTGTTGTTCTTCATGTTTATTCTTAGCGTTCTCCACAACCTCCTTGTACCTTTTCTCCTTCAGGTCTTCCCAATTGATTGCATCGTAATCAGGTATGAACAAGGCAAGTTTAGCCGTTTCCTGAAGGCGCTCATCTCTTAACTTCTCCTTCGCTTCATTTTCTTCATGTTCTTTGAAAGTGGCTCGAACTTCTAAGAAGTATTCTTCCCATCTTTCGTCCGTCATCAACCCCAACTTGTAATTGAGTTCTTCTTCTTCTACGATATAGGGTTCTAACTCCCTGTATCGGTCCATCTGAAGCTCCTTCTCGATTCTTTCCTGCTCTCTTTCAGCATACTCTTCAATCTCCTTTAGAGGGTCTTCTCTTACTACTGCTGCATCTCGAATCTTTCCGAATACATGGTCTATTACTTTCCCCTCTAGAAGCGCATCAGCTTTCATCTGCTTACGCATACCATCGGAACCGTTGGAACCTCTAAGCTTTACGTATTTCAGTCTAAGGGTTTTTGCCTTCTTAGCTAATTTAGGAGTGAAGGTCTTTTGTGCTGCATGTACGATTTCATCGTATTCGTCCTCTAGTCCCTGTAACTGCATACCGAATTTAATTACGGTATTCTTCAGGTTTACAGCCTTGTCTTCAGGTAGTTTAGAATCGATGTCAAGCTTAACAACAGTTAGTTTAACGTCTTCCCTTTCTACGGGATCTTTACTTGCGGTACTTCTGCTCATGCTTTCTTAAATACAGGTTTAACTCCTTTTCCGTAGGTCACATTGAACCTATGTTTTTTGGTTTTACCCTTCTTGTTCCCTTTGTAATTACTTCTTCTATCTCTGCTTCGGGCTTCTAGTTCAATCCTCTTCTTTTTAGCCCATTCATCAAGACTAAGTTGTCTGTCTCTAGCATCTTCTCTACTTGAGCCTCCATATCCTCCGCTTCCGTCCATACTGCCCAATGCCGCCTCCATAGCTAGTAATCCTAGCATACTTGCGTTATTCTTTTTCATTCCCATGTCTTATTATTTTATCGTTATTCTGTTTGACGCTTCAGCAAGTGTCGTTAATCTCGTTTCCTTTCTTCCGTCACGCTCTACTTTATCGAGGCAAAGACAATCTCCTTCTTTCCCTATCATAACGGTTATCTCTGTACTCCCTAACTCAAAGCGAATTCTCGTATCGCTTAGGAGTTCTTTTTCCTTGCCTCCTTCAAACCTTAAAACCAAGTCTTCTATTACAACTTTTGGCATTGCTTATACTTTAGAAGCTATTAAGCTAGGGTTGTTGTGTTTGCAATGAGCAGGAGAGATCATTTCCCCTGTGTCGGGGTTTGGCATGGGCTGCCCCATCTCTTCAGCGGTCTTAGCTATTTTCTCTATCTTCTTTCGTTCTTCGTCAATCTCCACCCAAGCAGGGATGTGTTTAAACTCAAACCTTCTAGCCCCGTTCTTATGTCGGAATTCAAACCCAAAGTATCTTACAGGCTCCTTATCCGCCCCTGCGTCTACAGCCTCCTTCATTGCCGCCTGTTTAACAGCTTTCTCTATTGGCTCAACAGCTTTACGGATTACTTGGAGAATACCATACACTTTTAGGGTTTCTACGTTCCCTTCGGCTACATCTGTAGCAAGGTCGTTCAGGTAGTCTTCTATCTCTTCGTGGTTCATGTTTTCTAGTTTTTATTTTGCTTTTCTAGCGAGGAAGTAATCATTTACTTTATGCTTAGGTAAAGTTTTACCCCATACAGCAGCATTGTAGTAATTCTTAAATCTTGCTACCAATCGCTTCCTCCCTTTTTTGTTGTAGACTAAAATTTTTGCTCTTCCCATTGTTTCTAGTTTTTAGAACGGTAGCTCGTCTTCATCATCCTCTAAGTCTGCGAAATCTCCTGAAGGTGCTTCGCCTACAATTTCAGCTTCTTCAATCGGCTCTACGTTCTTCTTAGGAATTGTTCCGTGTTGAGGTTCATCAATCTGTACAGGTTGTCCTGCTGATTCGTCTGAAGTCGTCATAGGAGTTGTAGGAACTTCTATTTTAGCCGCTAGGTACTCTTGTAGCTCTCTATCCAATTCGATAGCTGCATTGTTGCTTTCTTCTGTAACACCTTCAGCTACCATTTCGAAGATCGGGGTTGTGAATTTCACTGCGCCTTTTACTCCGCTTAAGTGAGATACAATTTTGACAGCGCCTTCCTCTAGGGCTTTTTTACCTGCGGTCTTTACGAATTCATTCCACTTTGCGAATGCCGCCCCTTTTAGCTGTATGCAGGATATTCCCAATGTCTTGTCGCCCTGCTTCATAGCGATGTAGATGTTGGTAGTGAATTTACCGCCCATCTGCTTTACTGCTGCTTTGATGTTGTTCCAACTTCCTTTATAAGACTCTTGACCTTTAAAAGCCTTAACAGTAAGGATACCGTTGGTTATGTCTTTTACTTCGTTGGCATATATACCGCTGTACGAAGGCTCGTTCCATCCTGTAACGGTGTATGTTTGGTCTAAGAACATGAAGCGGATTTTAGCCCCTAGAGATACATTCGCGCCTCTGCTTCCGTCTTCGTTCAGTTTTTCTTTGTCGAAAAAGCTAAAGGTTCCCCCTTTCTCTCCTCCTCCGTGATATTCTACCCACATCTTTGCAGGATTTTTCATGTCGTTTGTTGGATTGCTTCTACTCATTTTTTCTAATCGTTACTTGTTACTGTTAAAATTAAATGTTTGTCAAATATATGTATAAATACTTTACAGGTTGCAAATAAATGAAATTATTTTCAGTTTGTTTGTTCATCAGGTCTTATCGGGTAGACTCCTGCTTCAATCTGTAAGTTCTTTACCTTCTGTCGGATTGTCATAAGGTACTCCTGAACCGCTGTTTTGAAGCCTTTTATATCCCTGTAATCCTTGTCTACTTCTCCTAGAGCTTCTGTTACTTCTGTAACGGATTGTCTTAGGTTCTCCGATTTCAGGTAAGCCATTTTTTCCGCCCTATTCATAGCGTAACCTCCGCCTTCGGTACTATTTAGGCGTAGTGCTGTTTTGAATTCAAATGTCTTAACGCTCTCCTTTGCTTGGTTAATCATTTGTTTGGCATCTACAACGAGTCCATGTAGTTTTTGCTCCTGCTCCTGAATGTAGAATAGGTATTCGCTTAATTGGGTTGCCTGTTCTAGGAGAAGATTTATGTCCGTTGTATGCTCTACTTCGTGGCAAATTCTTTTTACGTCTCCCCTTATTGTTGCTACTTCGGAGCCTGTTCTTATTTCTGCTTCTTGTTCTTCCATTATTGCTTTCTTTCAAGTAAGTACCAATCAATCCCCTTTTCGAATATTGGTTCAGATTGCATGATGTAGCTTCCAACCGACATCATTTTTTTAGGGGCTTGCACCGTCATACATCCATTCGGTTTTTCGATGAAGTTCAGTCCATTTTTTGAGCTTGTTTCAGGTATAACCCCTATTGCTGCTGTTAATATTCCGTCATCATTTTCTATCATTTCGAATACCGCTTCCTCTCTAGGGTATCCTCTTAAGATCCGTGTAGGTTCAGGTCTAAAGTATGCGAGATTTGAACCTCTAGCTGTTGATTTGGAAACTCTTATTCCAAGTGTGTCTGTTATTCTTGTTCTGTCCATTTTTGTAGTTTTTATGTGTTCCAATAATCAGGTGTGTGTTGTTCTATCTTGTCGTAAACATACTTCTTTAGACCGTCTCCAAGCGAGATGAGTCCTACTCCGACAAAGCCGTTCATTTCTACAACAACATCAATTACATCTGTTATTGTAAGTCCCTCTTCGAGGATAAGTTTTTTGATCTTTTCTTTTTTCATGTTTTCTAATCTTCAAAGTTTATGTTCTCAATCATACCCCAACAGGTTTTTTCAATCTCGTCCATGTGTCCTAGTTTGTCCATTAGCTCGAATACATCTACGGGAGTTTTAGTCTTCTCGAATGTCAATCCACTTCCAACCTTCAGGTCTTCTCTTGTCCATATAACATCTGTTATTTCGATGTCGGGCGGAGTTGCAGGTTGTCCTGAACCGTCTTTGTAATACCGTACTTCAGGTTCTTCGGGGGTGTAGTCGAATGCAATATCCAATTCTATTTCGGTTCCCTCTATTGTATGTGCCGTTTTCATTTTCATGCTTCCTTGTCTTGGATTATGTTGTTTACGTTTTCTGTTGTTGTTCGGGTTGTGTGGGTATGCTCTATGTATTTGAAGTCTATTTTTAGTTCGTCTAAGGCTTCTTTTACAGTTGCATAGGTATCTGTTAAGAAGATAGATTTAAGGGTTATTACTCCGTTGTCTATTTCAACAGATGCTACTCTGTGTATTGATGATTTGTGGAATGCTACTTTGTAGTGGTATGTTTTTTTGCTCTCCATGTTTTTTAGTTGTTGTATGTTGTTGTTTCTTTCTTGCCTGTGGTCACTTTATCATACCCAATGGACAATAGCCACTTCTTAACTCCTGTAATAGATTTGAATCTATTGCCACACGTTAAATATTTGTTGTTTTGGCTACCTCCTGAAATATGGTATTGAGTATGTTGAGTTGTCCTCCCGTAGCGTTTTGTTTTAGTTACTACTGTTGTAATCTTAGCTTCCATGTTTTCTAAAAGTTTTGTTTCAGGTCTTTAATTGTTTCATCTACGGGCTTCCCATGTCTAGCTTCCCATTCGGCTCCTCTTAATTCGGGGTTTAGTTCCTGAAGCTTTCTTGAGGCTCTTGTTACGCTGTCGTAATTGGGATACTTTTTATGTTTTATACCTTTCAGTAGGTCGTATCCTGTAATACTGTTCAGGTCTATCTTCAGGAAGTGTTTGAAGATGTTCTTGTACAGAACAAGGTTGTTATCCCTGCTCTTCTTGGATCTCTCCAATACCCATTGAACTTTGGCTTTCTCGGTGCTTGGTTTAGGCATCGTCTTCAGGTTTTTCAGGGTTGTACATCATTCCGTCATGTATTACTATTGTGGCTTCTCTAGGTAGTTGGTCGTTTACCCATTTGATGAACTTTACTACTGCTCTATGCGTGGCGTTAATATCTATGTTGTTTAGTCCTTCATAGATTTGTTTTATAAGACCAGTTGCGTGTTCTCCTTGTTCTGCTTCTCCTACCAAACATTCCTCAACTACGGGCATCAACCAATCCCAAGAAGTGTGAAATTTTAATTCGTCATACCTCCAACCTATACGGTCTTCCCAAGACTTCTCTCGGAGTGGGTCAAATTTGAATCCCCTAGATTCTGCTATCAATGCGTTGTTCTCTTCTGTGTTTTCCATGTTTTCTAGTTTTTTAGTTAGCTGTTATTCCTCTATTGGTAAGTGTAGACTTGGTACATTCTGTAAGAAGCTCAAAGTATTTTGAAGCTTCATTGATTCCTTTGAATGTTTTATCTTTTGCAAAGGGGTTGTTGAGGTTCTGTAAAATTGAAAACTTTGCTTTGTATCCCTCCAATGGTTTATCAATCCGTATCAGGTTGATGCGAGTACCGTCTTTGAAGTTTGCGTATTGCAAAAGTGATCCTGTTCGCTGTCTTGTTGTTAGCTTGCTCATGTTTTCTAGTCGTTACGTTTTATCATTTCTCTAAGTGCTTCAATAACCTTCAGGTGGTGTATTAACTTCTCACTTAACTGTTCTTTACTGCATTTCATCAGTAGGTCGTATGATGGTATTTTACCTTCATTTGTTAGAGTAGTTGCTTCTCTTGATGCGTTTCGTTGTTGCGTGTATAAGTCCATGTTTTCTAGTTTAAGATGTATGCTTTCGGGTGTTGTTTGCTTTCGTCTAAGTTGTACATGTCGTCTATCACTTTACTCACTTGCTCCATTTGGTTAGTGAATATTAATAGCTCCCCTTTTATGTCGGTTACTCGCATTGTGTCGGTGTGGGGGTCGTACCTGAATTTGAATGTATTCGGGATACTTTCTCCTTTCGGGGTGTGTAGTATCTCTCCTTTGCAATATCTGTTGTCTTCCTGCATAGTTTCTATCCGTTTACGTTTGTTGCTTTGTGGACTGCATTTGCAGCTATGTCTATTGCTTCTCTCGTTTCGATTTCTATTTCACAAAGATTTAAGTCGGGGCAATGTAAAAGACTGTTCAATGCTTTCAATAGTTCAGGTGCAGCCGCTATCAATGCAGCGTTTGCTTGTGCTTCTTCTTCGTTATTGTTCGCGCTACATATTTGAGCTATTACAGTGCCTACATTATCTTTTGGCGTTACTGAATTGTCTGCTTTTACTTGCCACTCTCCCTGTGTATGTTTCATGTTTTCTAGGTTTTTAGTTTCCAAAATAGTCTGCAATTTCCATGTCTATATGTTCCCAAGTTATCCCGTAGTTACAATCTCCTTTGCTTTCTAGTCCTTCAGCTATCTCTTGGGCTTGCTCTTCGGTGCATGTGTGACCATGTTCTTTAGCTTTCCCTATTATGTCTTCTGTACTCCAATGTAGACCAAAGTACCCTGTTTTTTTGTACTCTTCTCTTGGGTTGTATCCGTCTATCATTCCCCGTACTGTTTCAGATAGGGTTTTGAATTCATCATTCGGGTTGCATACCGACCAATCGCAGTTGGAGTCGGTCTTCAGCATTTCGAGTAGTTCTGTTAGTTGCTCTTTCATGTTTTCTAGTTTTTCAGTGTTTAAATACATAGTTCGTGGAATTCGCTGTATGTTATTTTACCGTTGTCGGTAATTATTCGCAATACCGAATCTAAGGGAGCGACATTTCCATAGTCATCATATAACGTGTGGCAACTATCACTTTCTTGATAACCAATACCGAACTCCGTCTCTTCTGTGTCGTATTCAATGTGCGGTTCAATCCTTTTCAATAGGCTATTACATAGATTTACGTGCTTCAAATATGCTTTTTCGATTGCGTTAAGGCTCCTTTCAAATTTCATGTTTTCTAGTTTTTATAGGTAAATAACTGTTGGGTTTTCTGTTAGATGTTCGTCTAGTAGACTTTCAACTTCGTCAATATCCCCGTCAAAGCCGTCTAATATGTATAGCGGTCTGAATTGACAAAGTGTCAAAGTATCTTGAGGCTTACCGTTTATACGTGTGAATTCTTTACACCTGTCGATAATCTGTTTTTCAGTAGCATTCAGATCGTAGTCTATGTCGATATTGAAGCGTTTGAATATATATTCGTTTACCCTGTCTTCCCTGTCCTGTCTTTTTATATCCTGCGCTCTTTGTTCTGTCGCTAATCTGTATTGCTTCAGGGCGTATTCCTTTGTGCCGTTGAAAGCTTCTTGAAAGTTCCTGAATAGTCCTTCAGGGAATATCAGGTGCTTGTTTATGTATTCAAAGGTTGCTTGTACTATGTACTCCTCTGTTAGGGGTGCATTGCTGCGTGGTGTGAAGTTGAAGCGTTTACTGCCTTGTTCAAAGCCGTTAGCTTTTACAGTGAATTCAATACTCCAATTATCTAGGATACTACTTATTGAAGTGTGTATATATACTTGCGCTCGTTGTTGGAATCGCTCCTCTTCATTCAGCTTCTTTTGTGTGAAGAGGTCGTAGTGTCCATAGTGTTTTACGTCTTGGTTGTACTCTACCCCAAACATGGATCTGTACTCCTTCATTATGTGACTGAACATAATGTTCCTGTAACTTGTGCTGCTATTGTACTTGTACCTATCGGTGCTTTCGTTCCAATGTACGTGTCTATGTTCTTGTTCTTGGTTCAGGTTGTCAAACTTATTCCAAAGCTGACTGTTGTGTCTCCAATTGTCTAAGTTGTTGAATGTTAAGGGTATCATGTTTTCTAGTTTTCTTCGGTTAATATCTCCTCTTTATCTTCCCATTGAACCTGAAGCTCTAACTGTTGGGTTCCGTTCAGGATAAACTTCTCTTGTACCATTCCCCTGAATTGGTCGAATGTTATTGGCGCGGTCAAGAAGTCAATAGCAAACTTGTCGTATATCCGTTTCCATGCTTCTTCATCTGTTAGTTGATACAGAACTTCGGGTGCTTCTACCTGAAGTAGTTTGTAGTCCTCCTTCAGGTCGTCAATATCCATTTGGGCGTTCTCGCTACCTTCTAAATATTCCTTCCATGCTTGTACATACATGCCTCTAAGCTTCTCTTTTGCTATTTGTGGGGTTGCTGCCCATTCTTTACAGAAATAGCTCTTATCGTAGTGTTCTTTCGTTATCATGTTTTCTAGTTTTAAAGTAGGTTCTTAATTGCGTATTCTAGGCTCCTGTTTTTGTGTTCTTGTATGTAGTCGTTTTTAACTAGCTTACCTGAAGGTGTTGAATAGTACCCTGTTGCTCTTATAATTGCATCCCATTTTTTGAGTCCGTATTCCATTTCATTCAATGCCGTTTCAAATATTTCGGCTCTCTCCTTGTCGGTTGTGTTCTTTAAATAGTCCTTCAGGGTTTTAAGCTCCCAAAATTCAGGGGCTTCGTTTTTATACTGAAGAGTCCATTGGCTTTTCAAGTTGAAGTTTATACTATCAACAAGGTCTCTTTTTGTACTTGCGTAGGATAGGGCGTCTATCTCACTTTCCCCGTTTAAACATTTGAGTCGGTAGTTTCTTGTCGGTTGCTTGTATGTACGTGCAATGCTATTAACTAATTCTATCTCCGTGTCGAAAGCTTCAATTAAATAGTCCTTACCGTTATACGTGAAATTATTCTTACCTCTCTTGTTCTCTATTTGTGGAACCTTTGCAGGTAGATGGTCTATCAATCCTTCGGTTATATAATCGAAAAAATTGTCTCTATCCATTGTTACTGTTGTAAGTATGTCGTATTCCTTTTTCATGCTTTCTAGTTTTATCCTGTTAAATTGATATGTAGTGTGTGTGCCTGAAGTTGCCTGTTTTCGTCCTACTTGTAAGTGAACAATTATAAGCTCCCCTTTTTTGTGTCTCGTATCTCCATTTATATTCATTGTAAACACTTCTTGTTGTCCTTGTGTCGTTTACCCTGTATTGAATTATTTCGTGGGTGTGTTGGTCTTGTATCCTTGTAAATTTCATAGCTCCTTGTCGTTAAATATTTCTACGTTGTAGTATTCGTTTATGTATTCCTTTTCTTCTGTTGTCAGGGTGCTTTCTAGTTGATACATCTCTTGGTTGGTCTTCAGGACTTTATCTTGCCAATTATCCCTTCTTTCGGGGTTGTAGTTCAATCCTATTGAGTAGTATTCAGCTTTTTTATTTTGCCGTTCCTCTCTTTCCCAAAGTGAAATGTACTTTCTAGCGTTTTTCATGGCTCCTTGTTTTAGTCGTCCGTCTTCAGGTACTTTCTGTAATATTTCCCCTTGTATCCGTTTCGTTTACTTGGTTTGCTTGTTCTCGCTAGGTAATAGGCGTGTCTCTTGCCTACAAATACGGGTTCTACGTTTCCCTTGTTGTCGGTGTAGGTGTAGGTCGTTGTACTGTCGTGGGCTGCTATTACCGTCTTAATGGCTGCAAAGTTCCCGTCCTTGCCTCTTGTCGAGTTTTGTGCCGTTGCTCCTGTTGCGATTAATAATACTGCCGTCAATAGTGTTGTTACCTTTTTCATGTTTTCTAGTTTTTTATGGTTAGTTATGCTTGTTCTCCGTCTTCAGTGAATTCGTACTCGTTACATTCAATCGTTTCTTTAATTGCTTCGTCTCCTGTTAGATATTCGTATTCCTTTTCTAGAACTCTGTAGATCCATCTCATATAGTCCCTCAATAGGTCTTCAATCTCGTCTTCAGGTATCTCCTGTTCTGTTTCGCTATCTACGTTTATAATCGTGCAATTTTCATGTGAATAGTGTCCTGAATGCTTTACGTTTGCAGTCAATCCGTAAAAGTTCTTACGTTGTAGCTCCTGAAGTTCTTCTACGATTCTATGCAGCTCCTTGTCTTTTGGTGCGTGTTCCTTCAGGTTCTTAGCTGAACCTTTTTCGTATCTGTAATATCCCTCAAAACATGCCCCGTCTCCTTGTGAAGAGAATCCACTGAAGTATATTTTTTCAATGTCTATCCCTATCAATGCACCTATTGTTTTGGCGTCTTCAAATATGAATTCGTACCATTCATGATCTACGTTTATGTTGTACATGTTTTCAAGTGCTTTCTGTTTGCCTTCTTCGCTAAGTTCGTTGAACTTGTAAAGTGTTCTTGTTGTCGTTTCTGTTCTCATGTTTTCTAGTTTTTCAGTGTAAATAAAGTAGGTCGGTAGGCTTTTCAATGTATGTCACTGTAACGTCTTTACCTTTAGATTTTGCCTTTGTAGTTGCTTCTCTATGACTGTTAGCAAATATGCGTTCAATCTCCCTTGTGCCGTTTACCATGTAACTGATATTGAATTCTAATTTTTTCATGTTTTCTAGTTGTTTATGTTTTGTCTCCAATTTTCAACTCTTTCAACGTTCTTGTATAGTTGGTCGGTTGTTGCTCCCCACTGTTCCCAACTTTCGTAACATGCGCAAGCTTTTATTCTTACCTCTCCCTGTTCTGTTTCGTATGTGAATACTACTTCAGCCCCTTTTTTTCTCTCCTGTTGTGTCGGTTCTTGTTGTCCTGTATATCTCATGTGTCCTATCCTTTTACGTGTTATCCTGTTTCAGTGAAAATATTCGTAGTGGTGTCTCTGTTGTTGTCTTATGGCTCCAATACTGCTTAAGGTGTAACTGTTCAGCTTTTTACACTTCTCGCTATACTCCTCTAGCTTTGCCTTCATCTTATCGGATTCAGCTTGTAATTTTGCAATGTTCTGAAGAGACTTTTTTATGGTCGGATTCTTGAACTGAATACCGTTGTAATTACATGCCTCTTCAAATGTCTCGAATGGTTCGTAGCTTGAGTCTTCTGTGTAGCCGTTGCTCTTATACTTGAGTAGGTTAATTGATTCCCCGTTTACTTGGATCTTCGGGTACATTCCTTTTTCAAATGTCAAGTAGATTCTCCATGTGTCCTCCTGCAACTTCATTAATTCAGGATGCTTACGAATTTTGGTTCCGTGAATGGTTGACTCTTGCGTAGTAATATCCTCTTCAGGAAGTTGAATTGATAGTACTCGTTTCAACATTGCTCTCTTTTTGTCCTGTTCTTCGTTGTGCCTTTCAAGTAGCTTAATTGTCTCCTTCTCTTTCTTCTCGTCCTCTAACACTTTAATCTTTGCCGCTGCTACTGTTAGGTCGGTCTCCTTCACGTTAGGGTCGTCAAGTAGTTTAATCAGGTTGTCGTTAGCTCTCTTCAATGCTCTTTTGTAGAATTCGCTTGTTTCATCGTGTATCCTGCTCATGTTTTCTAGTTTTTAGATGTTTTGTATCAGGTCAATAATGTCTAAGCCGTATGATATTGCATAATCTTCAGGCTCGTCTTTTTTGTAGCATTTCAATCCATTGTATTCAGCGTAGATTTGAAGTAGATCCTTGATGTTCGCGTTCATGTAGAATAGCCGAATCTCTTTCTCTGTTGTGAGTGGGATATGGTTATCTCCATCATACGCCTGTATGCTCTTATCTCCTGCTAGAACGTTTTGTAGGTCTACTTGTACGCAGTACTCTTTTATTTCCTTGATTGTTCTCATGCTTTCTAGATGTTTATGTTTTCAGTGTTGGTATATAAATGCTGCCGTGTTCGGTGTGCTTATCGTGTTTATAAGTGTGGCTCCTGCGTTCTCTAGCTTTGCCTTGAGTCTCGTTGCTCTCTTCATAGATCGTTCAGAATTCCAATTAATTAAGATTGTTGTGTGCTTCGTCTTCATGTTTTCTAGTAGTTTTTGAGTTCATGTATTAAGCTCTTTATCAGTTTTTGCGTGTGTTCAATCTTCCTCCAAGAGTCTGTGTGGTCGTTAGCTCTTCCCTTGTCGTGTAATAGTGGGTGTATCTCTGATTGGTATTCGTTTACCTGCTTCAGGTTCTCTTGTATCTTGTAAGCTTTGCTAAGTGTTTCAATCTCTTGCTTGCTCATTCCTTCGGGATATAATCGATTCATGTCTCCTAGTTTAAATTGGTTAGCTCTATTGTTCCGTCTTCAATCTGTTGTTGTGTCTCCTTTGTTGTCAGCCCCAAGAATTGGTTCCTGTAAGTTGCCGTTGTTGAGGAGTAGTTCCAATTATCCTTGTCTAGTAATATCTTACCGTTGTTCAGCTTTGCCGCTATCATCGTTTCATACGATTTAAAGTAGCTTCCTTCATTGGTTATTACTCTGAATTGGTTGGGAACTTTGTTTCCCCTGCTGCTTGTAAAGTTTTCTATTTGTGGTATGCTCATGTTTTCTAGTTTTTATCGTTGGTTAGTAACTTCCCGTTCCGTTGAAGATTCCGAAGCTGTACAGCAGGTCGTTAGATGGTTCTTCCCCTAGCCTAACTTTCTCTTTCTTGTACAGATTGTCGTTCATCATTCCTTTATGGTGTCCTCCGCAGGACTGCGTACATTTGATATTGGCTAGCGTTTGGAACTTCTCGAAAAAGTTGTCTTTCTCGTACTCTTTAACGTTCCTCACGAATTCTAGGTTCTTCAGGGCTTCCGCTATTAACGCTTTCCTGTATTCGGGGTCGGTTCTGTCGTTCTTGCTTGGGTAGGTTAAGTTCCCTAACTTTTGCTCAAAGTATCTTATTGCTTTCTCTTTGGTTCTCATATTTTCTAGGTGTTTAGGGTGCTAGTAAGTAAAATGAACTGTCGTGTATTGCGTTGGTGCATGTCTCCAAGAGTCCTTGTAAGTGTTCGTCTAAGCTGAAACAATCATCCCACTTTTCGAGCTTGAACGCTATCTTGTTACTGTCTTCCTCTTTCACTGTTAGTCCTACGTGTTCGGCTCTCAATCCTTCATCGTTGGCAGTAATATCGAATAAGATATAATCATTCTCTCCTGTCCTCCTGTCAGTTACTCTTATTTCGAATACCTTTATCTTGTCTATTGCTTCGAATTCCTTTTGCAATTGCTCTCTTGTATGTTTCATGTGTTCTTGTTATTAGTGTTTGTTTCTCTTTGTTTGCTTACATCAAATATAGGCAAACTATGTCTATACTTCCAAACATTAAAGTGAAATAATTAAAATAAATGTGTAAGTGCTTGATTATCAGGGCGTTTAATTTCAACGTGTAACATCCTGCGTTACACTTAAGAGGTAATAATCAACTAATGTTTTAGTTATCGGTGTGGCTCCTGCGTAGCTATACAATTTCCATCATAAGAAAAAAAAGGAAGATCAATCCTCCTATTGCTTGCTTATTCACTTCATAAGGCTTAACACGCGCGTATAACTAGAGCTAATAGATATAAGAGTATAGTAATAGATAGATAGTACGTCAGAACTCGTCTATGAAGGTGTAAGCGCCTCTAAGGGTTTCACGTAGGAAGTTGTACGTGTTTCACGTAGTCGTATTCTAAGCATGGAACAAGATATTCCAAGCACAATACAACCCTTGAGGCGGAGCTTCCCCGCAAGAATTTCACCTCCTTGCGTGTTGTACTGTTCTACGTGTTTTACGTAGATGTTTATCCCTTGTTGTGTGTGCATTCGTTGCAGGTGTAACCCCTGAAGATGTGGCAATCTTCGGTAGTTGTAGCCCCGTTGCGGGTGTAACCCCTGTCAGTGTGCAGTGTTAAGAGTATAACCTGAAGAGGTGCATGTTAGCCAATCAAGCACGAAATATGCCAAACCCACACAAGGTAGACACCGAAGAGGAAGACACCGCGAGAGAGGTCACTCCCCAAAGGGATCGAACTAGGAAGAGGAAGCACACAATAGGACAGAACTCAGGAGCCTCCCGAAGCAGGAATCGCATAGGGGGGGTGCTTTGGACGGATAGAAAAAAATAAAATCTATAGGGTAGGCATCGCCCGTCCATGCGAATTCCCTTCAGACGTTTCTTCCTTTGTGGGGTTTTCCTCCTCAATGGGGGTATCAACTAAGGATTGTCTCCGTAGGGGGTTTCTTCTTTATAGGGGTCTTCCTTTATAGGGAGGGGGTGTTTAGGGTTATCTCCGTAGGGGGTATTTTTTGGGGTGGACCTATTTTTCGGGGGGTTAAGCACGGGGAGGAAGTGTTTTCCCCGTAAAATGGGTATTAACTAAGTTTTTAGTTATAGGTTATTTGATTTAGAATAGGGTTGGTGGTTTGGGTTTTCTTTTTTTGAAAGTAATTCCGTCAAGCATTTTTATTTGTGTGTTTCCTTTGTATGCTCGTTTGATGTAGTAGACAGCGGATGGGAATCCGAAAGGGAATCCTGCTTTGCTACTTGGGAGGGTGTGTATTTGTACAAATCCTCCGTAGTTGAATATTTCGGATAGAGTACCCATGCTTTTAAACATTTTAGATACGGGAACAAGGAGTACGATATTGTCTGCGATGCTGAAGCTGTGTTCTAGGAATCTATTGTAGTCGGAGTACGGGGGGTTTGTTATTATCCAATCTACTTTTGTTTTGTAGTCGTAGAAGTTTTTTCCTTCGGTTATTTCGCACCAATCGGTGTTTTCGGGTAGATATTTCAGGAAAGCGCCTTCTCCTTTGCAGGGTTCTAAGATCTTTCCTTTTAAGGGGAACATCTCTACGATTTGTTTTGCTAACCAATCGGGGGTGAATACTACATCGTTAGGGTTTAGGTGTCCGTATTTTCCTTGTATGTATGGATTATGTCTTTGTCCTTTTATGCTTCCCATGTTTTTTCATTTCTTAAGTTCTAGTTTTGTGTTTGTATCTACGTAAAATGCGTAGTTGTTTTAGGGTTCGATTTTTATTTGTGCGTTGATCTTTCTTTTTCGGAGAATTCTTTGTGTGTGTTTAAGGAGTTGTTCTTGGGATTGTTTTTTCATAGGTTCCACGATTACTTTGAAGCCTAACTTAGATACAAAAGTTGCTTTCATTTCAATGCTTTTTTGAGTTCATAAACGGTGCAAACTTTTTTATCCAATAGTTCCAGTCCTTTTCAGATATCTTAGGAAGTATTGGGTATTCGGTCATGTATTCATACATTTCTTCAACCGCATCTCTTAACCCTGTTTGGTTGAGGGTGTTTAATTGTGGATTGTCTTTGGCCAATGCGTTTATCAATTCGTGCATATCGTCTAACAATGGCGTAAAATCACAAGTGCGCACTATTGCTTCAAAAAACTCTTGACCTGCTGTAATATCAACGCTCTGTTGTTGGGGTTTCTCTTTAGTTAATAGATCACATTCCGATTTACTTGCACAATCCTCTCTGGTCAATTTGTTATGGTCACAATAGCATCCGACTTCCTCTTGTTGGTTGGCTTCTTTGGCGTATTCTTCCATTAAATCGTTAATGAATGTTTCGTAGTAGCATTGACCGCACAAATCAGCCCAATCACTATAACCTCGTTCCACCGCAAACTCGTTTCTAAACTCTCTTGCTTTGCTCATTTCAATGCTTTTTCGAGTTCAACAGGGGCGTACATCCAAACGAAATCCAATAACTTACCTCCTTCGTAATAATCAATCAGCGTGTTTGTAAATAAATTCCCGTCAGGTATTTCTATTCCATACCAAAATCCGTTGCCTTCTTTACTTATGTGTAGATCATACCCCAAACTATCAGCAAATTCTTGAACCACGCCCCATTGCATGGCTTCAGGTAAACTATCACATTTTACCCACGCATAGTCTATAAGTATTTTCAGCTTTGACCGTTCTGTATTCTTTTCTGCCCCATGATTATCTATTAACCACTTCTCAAATAACGCTTTCGCTTGTCCTGTTAGTTTCATTTCTACGTGTTTTACTTAGTTCTTTCTACGCATTTTACGTAGACGGTGCATCATCATCTATTTCTGTCATTACCCTTTTTAGGACTGACTTAAGGAACCCACATACAAACATCCCTGCTACTGCGGATACCGCTATCTTCCAAGCGTAGGACCATCCTGCCCAAATCCACACAAAGGGGAATGTAAGCCCACTGATTAAGAATAAGAGAGCTACAAACGCTATAAATGCGTACCATCTCCGAAGTGTTTTAAGCATTCGTTTCTTTTCCATTACCAATCTTTTTTGAATTTAGGTTTGAGAGGGATAAGATCCTCAACGGTCTCAACCCATCTTTCGTTATCGTAAAATCCCGTTTCGTTGTTGAATGTAATTGTGTGGTTGGTCTTTACGTGACGGATAGATGCACGTAATGGGTCCTCGTCTGAGCTTGTTAGAACGAAGTCCTCGAATAGGCATCTCCCTTCAGCTTTCACATACTCCTGAACATCCTTCCTTCTCATTCTATCTATAGGAGTCTCCCCGTCTATGTGTTTGGGTTCGGAAATAATGTTGTTGTCGCTGTCGCAAGGGATGAACATATTCATCTTAAGAGGTAACGAAACCATCTTAGCGTACTTTATTGACTTATGCACGAAGTAGGCTATGTCATCCTTTAGATGAACATTGTTCAATAAATACTTGGTCGTTGTCTCTAAGGTTCTCATGTCGTTTAATAAAAAATCCCTTATCGGGTTCGGGTATGCAGACCCTCCCCCGTAAGGGACTTTGTTTGTTTCTTCCAACGGCTGCATCCGTTATTGAGACAAATGTATGAATTATTTTAACACCAACAAGTGTTTATCTATAAATCATTTTCATACTTATCAAGTATTAAGTATTTTCTTCTCACATAATAACCCTTGCTTTTAGCCTCTCTTATTAAAGAATGCCCGCACCCAATGAATTCCGCTGCGTCTTTAGAGTTTCTAAATTCCCCTACTATGGTTCCGTTTTTATCTTTCACAATAAGAGGTTTTTTGCTTTGAACTTCTTTTTGCTTTTCGGAATATTCTTTTGGGAACTTTCTTCCGTAGTTGGGGTTTTTCTTGCCTGAAACCGAGTTGCTAATTTTTGACCTGATTTCTTCAGCCCTTTTTTCTCCATAATAGTCTTCTAGGCGTTTCCCTTTAGTGCATTTAGAGTTGTGGTTTTCGCTTATTAAATTCCCGTTTCCGCCTCTTGATAAATTATATAGATTAGCTCCGAATGACCTGAACAGCAGTATGTAACCTATTTCAGCTTCATCTGCAACCGATTTTGGCACATTGTCAATTATCTCATATATGGGGCGCATATTGCTTACCCTTAATTTGGCAACCCATCTTGATACGGGGTATCTTGGAGAAGATAGATTGGAATTGTGTTCGTACATCCTTCTTTTTCCTCTACCTGTTTGTCCAACATAACAAACCGTCTTGGATGTAGGGCATTTTAGTGTATAAATATCTATTTGTCTCTCTTTTATAGACATTATAAATCGTTTTCATTTAGCAACGTGAAGGTGAATGAATTTCCCCAATGTGGAATGGACCTCTGCGCTATTTCCATAACGATCTCATGGTCGTCATCGTATTGCCAAACCACGCATCCTGCGCTCCATTTTTGAACTCTTGTAGAGAACCCTTCATCTTTCGCTCGGTGTCCGTTTATTCCGAAGATGCCTTCAACTATATTGTTGGGGTCTAGGTCGTACCTGTTATCCTTGTTTGAGTCTCGGTATCCCCTTACAATGCCTTTCTGTTTGAATGCAGGGTATCCGCGATGTTTGTCTTTTGTCCAAAGCCCTTTGTGTTGTCCTTCAGCTATAATAAAGGTCCCATCAACGTTAAGAGGGTTATTCAGGTAGTATAATCCTGCGTCTGTTGTAGCAGGGGAAGTGTAGATATTCCAATTTCCTTTCCACTTCCAAAGAATAGAAATGCTATCGTTGAATTTATCGGGTGTCATATCCGAACTCCTTACACCTATTATATTGAGGTTGTAGGGTTTTCTGTCATCCTCGAACAACTTGTGTCCTTTCCGCTGCATTCCCTTTATCAATTTGTCAACTGTTATAGTCATTGAAATGATTTTGTGTTTAGCGAAGTAAATTTACCTCTAAATTCCATAAGTAAGAATTGCTTAAATTTGGGGATAGGTATTTAATGTAAAAAAATTGAATAAATGTCAATCGCAGGAGAAGTAGAGCAATCGATTCTACGAAACACTGAAGACAGTGTAAACAAGATAACAGGCTCAGGAGGCTGTAAGTTTCTAGCCGTTACAACAGCACACGCAAGTTTAAACGGATATGCTTTTGTAGCCAATACAGATGCCGTTATTTCTAAGTTTTACGTTGACGATGCTGACGCTTTATCTGATTACGGTCTTAGTGGCGTTACTTTATCGGCAGGTCTGTATATATGTGTTCCTAGAGGAAGTAAGATAACAGATATAACCTGTGCTTCAGGAGATGTCGTCATTTACAATCTATAAGAGATGGCAGTAGGAGTAGGAATATCAGGACCTAGAGGCGGAAGTGGTGGTAGTAAAGTTGTGCCTTACGAAAGACCTAGTGATTGGCTAGACCTCCCTTCGGTAGTGTTAACAGATCAAAGATTTACTGCGCTAGTAGCAGTTTGGGATGCTTACGGTAACCCACTTACATTCAAATTCACTTGTGATGCAGGAGATTATGATGTTGATTGGGGTGATGGCAATGTGGAAACAGTTACAAGTGGAACATGGGCTGAACACTTCTATGACTACGCTGATGTAGATGACCTCACTACAAGAGGGTACAGACAGTGTATCGTGTCAGTTACCCCAACTACAGGCGGCAGCGTATTTACTGCGGTTGACCTTAATCAGAAGCACACTGCTCTTGCAAATGCAGTCAGATACTCAACACCGTTATTGGACATACGCATGGCAGGTAGTTCCATTGCTACGTGGAACACAAGGAATATTAATGGTAATACAGGTATTTTCTTTGATTATTTAGAGCAATTTGAATGGGTAGGCTCTAATTCGGTTACTAATGGACAATACTTTTTCTATGTTTTAAGAGCGTTGAAAAAGGTGGTGGCGTTAGACACTTCAAATTTCACAACATTCAGTAACTTTCACTACTTCAACACGCAACTAATAGAAACGCCTACATACGACACGTCAAGCGCAAATACATTAGCTTCAATGTTTAGTTCATGCACTTCTCTACCTATTGCAAAATTCACTGATTTATCTAATGTAACTACCGTGTACGGTATATTTCAAAGCACTCTAGGGTTGAAGTCTATTGAATACACCGTACCAATATCTTCATCATGTACCAACATGAGCAGCGCATTTAGAGAATGCGGCATAGCTGTGCTTCCTGCCGATTGGGATACAAGTGCAGTTACTACTATTGCGGAAATATTTAGGCAAACATTAAAAATGAAGTCGCCCTCTATTGTCCCTGCTTGGGATTTGAGTGGTGTGACAACTGCGCCAACAACAAATACTTTCAACGGATTAAATATGAAGCGATTTTTGGCAACAGGATTAACCAAGACGTTTACAGTAAATCGAAACCTATTAGGCGAAGATGAAATAAACGAAATGTTCACGAACTTAGGTGACGGTACAGGACAAACAGTAACCGTAACTAATAATATAGGCGCAGCTACTTGTGATACAAGCATAGCTACCGCAAAGAATTGGACAGTCGTAACTTAAAGCCATGTTTTACAAACTAAACGCAGATAATGAATACATATCGTCCAACGGGATTGCATTCCCTGATGGAGTAGTCCTGAGTGAAGATAACAAGATTGAGCATGAAGGATGGAAGTGGTATGACGAAGAACCTATTCCTGTTAAGACCGACTTTCAGAAATGGGAAGGTAGGGTTGATGTGGTAAAGTCGTTGAAAGACCAAGCTGCTGAAAGCCCTCTTGCTCTTAGACCCTACATTACAGCATGGTATGTAGGCGCAGAACCTTTACTTGCTGCTTTCATAAGTAGCGGTTCGGATGTTCTTTTGACAGAGGTAACTGATTCAGTTCTTCCTTGGTGGGATATGAGACAAAGTGCTGAAAGTCCTTCCCCAAGAGAGATAGCTATAGCAGAAATCACTCCATTGACAGAGTAATGGGTATCGTCCTTGTCATATTAGCCAATATAGCTTTTCCGATAGGGATTTTAATCGGGTTCGCTTATTCTTTACGATACATCCTCACTAAACGCTTTTGGAGGTTACTTGACCGCAAGCTGAAAAAATCAGCGGTTCTTTGGTCGCATTTACAAAATGTTTGGGGTCAAGAATTCGGTAATGACCTATTGATAAAGAAATACGGCTATCAGTTCGGAGATGAAGACGACAGTACATCAGACGTTACAGGTAGAAATTTAAGAGATAAAACGCTTACGCCATTTGGAATTGGGTTTGCTAAGGCTTTAAATGTTCTTGGGAAGGATCATGCAATAGAAGCCATAGATGAAGATTAACAAAACGAAATCAGGAATATGAACGTATGGGAAATGAAGCAGGGTTGCCGACATGGATTGCCGTTGTAGTTGCAATTTTTGGCGCTTTAGGGGTTCGTGAAATACTCGCAATCCTATTTAAAGGTTGGAGTGAGGAACGGAAAGCTAAGAAGCTGAAGGAGCTTGAGAAATCCGAAAACGGAGACAAGGTATTACTTGACACGATTGAAGATATGCGAAAAGACATCGAAAGACAGAAGACCGTTGAGGTTGAACTTCGTGAAAAGCTAAGTGACGAAAGGGCTGACAAGGTTAAATACAGGACCAAGTTGGAAATGATATTAGATGAACTTGAAAAACAGGTAGACTCATGAGCAAGAAAGAACTATTGACCATGATTGACGAAACGAAGTCGGATCTTGCTGAAGCTAAAGCCAATAGCGAACAGAAAGCTAAGATAATTGACGACCTGTTTAAGAAATCAGCAGCCCACTTGAACAGAATCGAGAACCGTCTAACTTTGATTGACAGTATTGTTAGAAAACGCTGTCATGGATGACCGTTTAAAAGACATAAACATCCAATCGTTACTCAAAAAGGTAACCGACAAGAACACTAAACACCTCAACGACATTAAGACCCTAGAAAAGGGGTTTGAAGGCGCTACAGATGGTTTTTGGGTTTGGTATATAAGTGAAGATTACGAATACATGTCGCCTAAATTCAAGGCTGCTCTAGGTTACACGGATGAAGATTTCCCCAATCACCCCTCAATGTGGCAAAAGCTCATCTTCCCTGAAGATCTTGAGATAGCCAATAAGAATTTTGAAGAGTATGTAGCAACAAAAGGAGAACACAAGTATCATCAGGTAGTGAACTACTATTGCAAAGACGGGAGTGTTAAGAAATTCATTTGTAGAGGTGAGGTTATCAAGTGGGATGGAGACAAACCTGTAGTTATGGTTGGTTCCCATATTGACCTAACCAATATTGCAGGATTATGAGTGGTGAAAATGTAGCTGACAAGTATTGGCTGAACAACAAGCAAATTGTTGGTTCTTTTGGGATGTTCATTCTATTAGGGATAGGGTATGGTGAGTTTCGTGGTATGCAAGCTAATGATAAGGTCCAATCCCTAGAGATAAAACTTATAAAGGAGAATGCTACTGAAGAGGAAGAGGAGATGAAAGCAGCCATTTACGACCTTGAGAAAGACCTGCATAATGAAATAGAAGATGGGGATTCAGAAGTAAAGGCGAAAATGCAAAGAATGGTCAATCCCTTAAGAGAGCAGATGGCTGAAGTCATAGAATGGATGAACCGACAGAAAGGCAAGGAGGAATGAGCATGTACAAGATAATGAAGAGTGGGGGTCGTAAATCGGCAGCTACTTTAGCGGTAATGCTAATACTTACTGTTGTTTACCTTCTTCAATACCCTCAGATAACGGCTTTTATGTTGTTTGACTATTACGAAATATGCTTCGACATGACCTACATTCACATGTACCCTAGAATGTCAACAGGGGAATACATTGCAGGAATGGTGACCTTAATTGGATTATTCGGAGCAAGTAATGCAGCGGCTTATTACGGGGGAGAACAACCTAAACCAACTCCCGTTGTGGAACCGCCCGTTGTTGACCCTCCTGAAGAGCCTACATGTCACGATAGTAATGGAAGGTTCTGATTACAGATTCGTTGTGTGAACCCTGTATGTAACGTGCAATCTACCTACTCCTGCTGAAGTTCCTCCGTCTGTGAAAGCGCCTGTAGCATTAGTAATATCTAAAGGAGTATTAACAGGCATTGTGTATCCTCCTGCTGCGTTCAATCTCATCATACTGAATACCTTGTCGCCTGAAGCTCCAAAAGAGTTTGCTGCGGAAATGGTAGTGGTAACAGCGGCTCCTCCTGAATACTCAAGAGTAACAACCCCTCCGCCTCCGTATCCTGCGGTATCGTAATCGTATATAAGTACTGCTGAAACAAATTCAATAGACGCTCCTGCAACAGCGGGAACAACCTCTACAGGTGTTCCATTCATTGCTAAGATGTTCGCTTTTGAAATAGTGACCTCTAAAGACCTTTCTACAACATTATCCGAAAGAGATAAAGACGATGCAGAAACATCTGCTCCCGAAATATCTCCTGAAGTTGATACGTCTCCCCCTGTAAATGTTACGCCTCCTAGTTGGCTTTTGACTAACACATCGTTGTCATTAACTCCCTCTCCGATCCCTTCTATTTTAGGGCTTCCTCCCATAAGTGGGTATAATGAGCCTCCTTTGCGTACTAATGTCATTTTATTTTGTCTTAAAGGTTTTCACAAATTTCGTCAATTTTCTTTATAATAGCATACACTTCATCATTCGTAAGCCCCTTAACTGATTGAGGAGATGAAACTGAAGTGGTACTTGTTGACGTAGTAACAGGAACAGGAACGCTTGGAACGCTTTTTAAAATGCCCGAACCGCCTGTAATTGTAGTAGAACCGAAGTATTCTGCATCGAAAAGAACTTCCGCTAAATAAACATCGTCATTCAGTTTCGTTATGTCTACTGAAATTATATCGTCATTTTTCGATATAGCTGTATTGACAGCGTAAGCAAGAGCATCGTGAACTTCAACATACCCCCCAACTTCGATTATCGGCTCGGTAGACATTAGGTTTATGCCATTTGCAGATAGTGAAAATAACTGAATTGGTATTGCATAATCTCCTGAAACGTATGTAGATGTGTATGTGTAGTAATAAGCATTGTCGATTGTAGGCTTCCATCTCTTTAGAGCGCATATAAGCGCATCAAGTAGTAAAGCCTTCTCTCTAGCGCATTGAGCGTGTTTAACGTCACCCTGCTCTTCGAAATCCCACATATACCCTACTATTTGAGAAAGACAACTTCCTGCGTTAAGGGCTTTTACTGCTACGTTGTAAGATGTGAGTCTCATTTCATTTCATTTAAGACCTAGTAATATGGATAGACACCAAAGCCTTTCCTCCTGCGGTTACCTTAGATGTCGTGAGATAAATAACTTCCGTGTCAGCGAATGTGTTGTTGGCGGATGGGTCGTCTGTGTATGCTGTTCCTATTGCATCTGAAGCGGAAAACGTTATCGTTCCGTCTGTCATGGTCGTACCTGCGTTATCTTTCAATACAATGGTCGCATCGTCCGTACCTGCTATTGCTTTTGTAGCGATAGCGTAAATATGGTTTACGGTTCCCCCGTAAGGCATCTTTATCTTATTATCGCCTTGTTCGCCTGTCTCGAAAGAAACAGGAACAACAATGATTTCCTCTTTAAGTGAAGCGTCTAGTTTTATTGTGTCAATGGCTGAATTCGCAATAGACACCGCCCCCGACTTAGACATGGAGGCATCCCCACTCATTACAGCTACTTGATACCCTAATGCCGTATCTCCAATAAGAAGTTTTGCATCTGAAGCAAGACTTACAGCGGAAGGGTCTCCACTTGCATCTCCTATAATTACACTTCCCTTAGCAAGCCCTGCCATCTTAGCAATAGTAATAGCGTCATCAATCACTTTAACAGTAGTAATTGCATCGTCTTTTACTTTTGCTGTTTCAACCGAATCTGTTGCTAGTCTATCAGGACCAACAATAGAAGCCACTTCCCAATCAGGGAATATCATCACAGTCCAAGATGAACCGTTATATGTGCATTCCGCTTTGAAGTTTCCCCCTACAATAGATTGAGGTATAGTTGCACCTGCAATAATCACATCGTTAGAAGCAGGAACACATACAGCCTCCCAAAGAATATCAACCTTTGTGTTCTTAGTTGGACCACTAGCCGCTGAAATTGTAATCACAAAATCTGCAACACTTAAGGTCTCCGAACCCGTTACCCTGTAAACGCTAGGAATGTCAGCAATCATAAAAGGGGCTGCGGTAACATCCCCTGAACTTACATTTACGGTAGTTCCCGTTGTAAGGGCTATTTCTCCTATAGGTATTTGTTTAATAGAACTCATTTTATGGTTTTAACAGTTTTGTGACCTTGTAGTGGGTAATTGAAACGCTATTAGAACCACTCGAAGACGCTAAATAGATCTTCAGGTCAGCACTAGAACTAAGTGTTATTGCCGCCTGTAACGCAGGGTCAAAAAAGTGACCTGAACCTCCTGCTATGTTCGTTATTTTCTGTTGCGCCCTAACCCCAATCCCTAATGCGTAATTAACGTATGGAGTAACTTGATTTATAGCTGTCACACAAATGTCAATCGTGAGTTTAATTCCATTGGCATTTTGCGAAATCTGATTAGCGAAATTGAACATTAAGTTCCCGTCAAACTCAATAGTAAGAGAGTAATTCGATAACAATATAACAGGAGCAGCATCACCTATAACATCAATTTCAACCCTAAGAATATCTCCTACACTTTGCAGTGTATTAGCATCTATTGTAGTGGTCTTCATCAATGTAAGACCTGCATTCGTTGTGGTGTTTCCGCCTGTGTAAGTTGTGTCAAGAGCTATTACAGATTCATCAACAGGACCCGTTGGACCCGTTACACCTATTGGACCCTCTACTCCCGCAGGGCTTACCCCTGAACCGATTGCAATTGTTGAGCCTCCTGCTGCTATAGCGTAGTTTATCGCTTGTATCGTAGCTGAAGGAACAATGACGGTAATAACAGTGGTTGTACTTGTTACAATAGTGAAGTACCCTGCACCTTCAATGAATATTATTTGACCTACTTGCGCCCAAATCCCTGTAAACTGCGAGATAGCAGATACATCTATTTTTATAGCGGGATCACCGAAAGCAGGTTGAAGGAAGGTTCCTGTTGTTTCTGTGAAAGCGTTCAACCCGTCAAGACCTGCGGCTCCTGTGCCACATTGTATACCTCCGCAATCATCGCAACCTCCGTTACATCCTGTACAACTCATTTTTAACAGTTTTTACAATTGTTGTTACAAATATCCTGTAGCGTGGAAAGGTGACCGACAGCGATTTCTTTTTGACCGCTATCCCAAGCCCCTTTTGTAGCTACAAGTGTTAAGTGGGCGTTTTGCGCCTTTAAATCTCCTTTTCCATCACACTTACAATGCCCTTTAGCCGCAAGCTTATCTACACAAAGCTCAACAGCACACAAAGGAAGTCTGTCTACAACGCATCTTGCATGGAAGGCAACGCTTGAACCGTATTCCCCTTGCATGGACCAATCAAATCTCCACATCCCGTCTGAAAAAGCTTCTCCCTCTCCTGTTCCTAGAATGTTTGTTGGATCTATTGTAATAGAATACCCAAGTAAACTCCCTAGAGCTTCAATACCGATGTTCTTTCCTGCTGAAATAGCTGTTGTTGGAGCCGTATTGCCTGTAGCGCCTGTATTCTTTACAACTGCTGTATTCGAAGTGAATGAATCTATCGTGTAAACTCCTGCTCCCTCAATATAAATAGGTAATCCCACCGACATCCAACCCGTATAGAATGGACTTGTAGTAGAAGTAGCTATTGAAACTGTTGCGTCTACAGCAGGAACGGTAAAACCGCCTGTTTCTTGACTTAAAGCATGTAATGGATATGTTCCGTAGACTGTTCCTTGTGGAGATGTGATAGTAAGACCTGAAGACATTATGTCCTGCGGTTCAATATTATCTCCTGAACCATTCTCTCCCCAAGCATAGGGGTTTAATGTTGCGTCATAAAGACCTGTTTGGTCAGATAGAGTGAAATCTTCGTTACAACACGAAAAACACACTCCAAGTTTAGGCTTAACTTCTGCCATCAGTATTTATTCTTAAATAGGAATTTTCGTAAACAAAGATATACAAAAATCGAGTAGTATATTTTCAGCTTTTTTTAGAGAAAAGTCCACACCTACTCTATACAAACATACGGGGATGAATGGCTGAAAAGCAATAATGGTCGTCATACGAGTGAGCCTCCTCTTACATCTATATCTTCGCTCACATTACTCTTTTACGACTCTAACCCTTTTACTTACTCCGCGATATAGCGTCTGTTCTATAGACCGAGTTGACAGTAGGGCGTCATTGCTCGGATTAAGGGTTTTCTTACTCGGTACGTAAGTTGAGGTTTTTCGTTTCTTTCAGGAACTTTCGGTCAACTTGTCGGTAACACCGAAATGTATGTCCAACAAATCTATAAAAAAAGCCCCAACATTTCTGCTAAGGCTAATTTTCCTGAAAGAAAAACCCGTAAGGGAAGTACAAATATATGTGTTTCACTTTAAACAAAAGCAAATAAAGCATAATAACGATAAGAAACGAGTAGTTACCGCCCTATATTGAAACTCTTTTTGTACTCGAACAATACAGAATAATCTTTCTGCGAGAAATCGCCTCTAAGCCCATAACTATTGTTCTTCCTATCGGTATAACCTACACCGACAGAACCTACAATAGCGTCAAGCCTATCGCTCTCCCAAGGCAATCTCGGACCAAGCCCTGCTCCTACATATATCTTCCTGAATGGACCCACTGTATCAATAAGGGTAATTGTTTTGGTTATTACAGGTTGAGGGCGGAGCCAAGTGTATCCGATTGTCGGTTCTCCTATTCTGAACCCCTTTACTATCGTTTCCGCATACAGCTTAATACTGTCGTTGGAAACAGTGTCATTATACACCCTTCTAGCGGTATGCCATCTGTATAGGCTGTCGCATTGGTCTAGGATGTAATTGGCTGCGAACAGGGTTTCCCGAAGTAGAATAAGACTGTCCTTACAATTCTTAGCGTCTTCGAAATTAGTAGCAGGAATTCCCCAATTAGGAGTTTCGTCTACATAAACAACTTCAGGAATGGTGTCGAACCCCTTCAGATGGATAATAAGATTGGTGTCGGGCTGAATCCATACCGTATCTATTTCAACCGAAAGAGTATCTGAACCCCCTCCTCCAAAGGGGGAGTATCCTCTACAATGCGACATGTAGCAGATGACCACCCAAAGAATAAGCCCCCCTACGAATAATTGTTTCCAATTCTTTTTCAAGAACTCAAGTAACGGAATTCCGAACTTGGATAAAAATGCTCCTACTGTTGCTAGAGTTATCATTTCTTGGCTTTTGGATGTGTTCGTATGTACTTATTGACAGCCCTTATGAACTCTTGTTTTTCTGCTTCTTCCTTATGCTTAAGGAGCTTCTTTAGGGCGGATCTATGTTTTACATCCATTTTCCAAGGACCCTTATAATCTTCCTTATCAAGGAAGTCGTCAATATACTTGGCGGCTAATGTATTTATATCTCTTATGGACCCAACAGAACCTTCTTGCGGCTCCGTAAGGAAAGAATTCAATAGAGGCGCTACCGTAGAATCGTTTCTAAAAACAGATACATTGTGTTTCTCTGCAAGGTTCCTTCGTAAGGACTTCCAACCAACCGACTTCCCGTTGACCTTCTTTAGGTCTCTTTCTAGCTTTTCGGCTACATCCTCCCTTACTTGTGAGGTTCTTATTGGACCACTATTGGTTATCTTGGATAGAGCTTCATCCTTAATAGCTTTCCTTTCTTCTGAAATTCGTGTTTCTTCTTCGTCCAAAGCTGTTTCAGCTTCTCCCTTCTTGGATTTACTGTCCTTTTTCTCGTAAACACTAACACCACCCCCTAAGAAAGCGTAGAATAAAAGCATTCCATCAAGTGCGGATGGGTCGCCCTCCCTTAACTCATTAATTACATTTAACTCCTCTTCCCCCCATAATCCCCAATATATAGGATATGGTTCAACGCTTTCTAGAATTTCATACTCCTGTCCGTATGGGGTTTCCCAATTACCTTCAGCATCTTCACTTTTAGTAAGGTATTCATAAAGTAGGTGTGCGGTTGGCGATAGCTTGTTTATTGCCATCGATTCCATTGCTTCCCATTTATTTCTTGTTTTATAAGCCATTCCCAAAGGAAGTATTGAGCCATCATCTTTTTTCATCCCTCCTTTACTGAGTCTTCCTTTTAAACCTGCCTTTGTGTCTACATCATGCAGAACATCCATAAGCATCCTTGCTGTTAATATGACCTGCTGTATCATTCCTCCCCAAGGATCAATTCTTATTCTTCCAAGTCTGATTTTAAGGAAATCTGAACTTCTAGGGTCAAATTCTACACCTGTTTCATCGTCATCATCGTTGTTCAAGTAAACAGCAGCCATCGTAAGCATTGACATAGTAAAAGCTACACGCTTACTTAGGTCCCCTAATACCATTTTCTGCGCTGTAGAAGTCCTCCAAGGCTCTGCCCCTGCTCTCATTTTACCGAAGTGAATGAATGCGTAAGGAGTGGCTGTTTTGAATTGAGAAGCCCAATTTCTAGGTGAAAAGAACACCTTTGTCAGGTTGTCAGAAAACAGTTCAGCCTTGCCTAGTGAAGCTCTACCTGTTAAGGTGTTTATCACATCAGCTACGTCTTTATACTCCTGCTCGTTGCCGTGAAATGGTTTCCCTTCGGATTCAAGTTTCTCCATTACTTGCAGGAATCTCAACGCTCTATGCGTGTCCAAGTACCCTACCGCTGCTCGTTCAATAGCTTGAACAGGGTTTGCCGCTACAAACTTGTCGTAAGCTTTTTCTCCAAGAATATTCAAAGGTTTTCCTAAGATATTCCACACCATAGTAAACCATTCGCTGTAGAAAAGTTCCTCTCTTGCCTTAAGCTCTGCGTGTGGCTCCGTAAGGGCTAATTTGGATCGCTTCATAACAGGATAGAACTCTTGCGACTTGATGTGTCTTATCCATTGCTCAGAATGTCTTTCACTCTTAAAGAAATCCCAAGAATTCTTAAGGGCTTTCAAAGCGTTCTTAGGATGTGCAATCGTTTGTGTCCCACCTTGTATAAGTATGAAAGAAGCTTCAGCCGTAGCCTTAATAACCCTTAGTAAAGCCCATCCATCCCAAAACCTGTCCCAACGGATTTCTCCTGCTGTTCTGTTCTGCAATTTCCTTTTGTAGAAAGCCTTTTCGTACTCCTCCTTTATTCGGAGAAGATCTCCTTGTATTGCCGCTAATTCGGTATCCTGAATAAGAGGTTTAGCTTCTCTCTTGGAGAAATCACCTGTTAAAAGCCTTCTTTCGAAATCCTTTATTCGTGAATTAACACGGTTCTTAGCCAATTCAAGTCTGCGGTCTTCTATTATCCCTGCGTCCTCTTGCATTTGGCGTAAAAGCTTTCGCTGCTCTGCCAATACCTTCTTAGCTGCCGATATTTCAGCACTTACTATCGGGGTTTTCTTTCTTTTTGTCAACTCCTTCTTAGCAATGCGCTCTTCAACTTTTTCAATGCTTCTATTGACCCTATCTAGAGCTTTTTGAGCTTCTGTTCTCTTAGGATTAGCAGCCCTTCTCATTGCCTCCAACGTCTCCTTCAGCTTATCCTTCTTAGCTCTTAAAGCCTTCAATTCAGGGGTTTCAGGTAGTGGAGGTGCTTTTTCAGGATATAGGTCTCCTTCCTTTATTCTTCGCTCGTACTCGTCAATACTCTTCTTAGTGGCGCTTACAGCAGCGTTTATCTTCTGCTGTGTGAGTTTTTCGTCATCCTTAAAGGTTTCGTCATGTATGGCTTTTAAAGCGTCCCTCCTCTCTGTTAGCTGCTTTAATTTAGCATCTCCCTTCAGGTCTCTAGGTTTTCTAGTTGCTACCTTCTTCTCCTTTATTTCCCTGTCTAGGTCTTCAATTTGATTACGTAACCTGTTCTTCGCTACATCCAATGCAGTAGCTAATTGACGGGCTTCTGTTTCGGAATCGATAGGAAGGTCTTTCATCGCCTCTCTAAGCTGTCGCTTCAGTCTTCTTATCTCCGCTTTTTGCTCTGCCGTAAACGGTTTTCTTTGCGCTCCACTTCTTAGGGGTCTTTGCTTGTTGGCAACATCTTCTAATTGGGATATGATACGACCTATTTCCTTCAGTCGTCTTATTTCCTTCCCAACCTCTGTCTTATCCATGTTTACGGTCTTCCCGTAACCTGTAATAGCATCTCTTATCTCCCTGTCTGTAACGTCAGGATAGTCCTCTATAAGGAACTCCTTAACCGCTTCAACTAGGTCTTCGATGTTGTCTATTCCGCCTTCTACCAACTCTCGGATAACAGCCTTTGGGATTTTAATTCCCTGCTCTTCTACTACCTCTTCAGCGGTATCAGCACTGAAATGGTCCTCTAGTTGTTGAACAACTGCGTCTTGGTCTCTCTTTGCTAGTTTGGTAAACCAATCAGCATCGGCAAGAGCATCTTTCATAGCTTTTATACCGTCAGCAATATCTCCTGTCAATTCAATTGCTTTCGCTCCGATTTCAATAATATCGTTCCAAGAAATAATAGCATTCTCGGTGATTGTTATCTCGTTACCGTCTGCATCCCTGAATTTAATCGGCTTTGTTTTAAGCTTTCTGAATTGGGCTGCAAGGTCTTTCGCTTTCGCCTTGTAGGTTTTACCTCCTTCCTTGGCTCTTCCGACAGATTCCCGTATGTTCTTAATAGCCGCATCCGCTTCTGCTGCTTCAGCACGTTTTATAGCGTCCGTTAATTGAACTTTAAGCTCTTGTCGTTCTTCATCCCACTTTCGGAACTTATCCTCAACATCTTTAGGTATCTCTTCGCTGAAGTCCTCTTCCCACTTGCTTATGATCTTATCTACGTTGAAGCCTAAATCAGCATCAGCATATTCGTAAGCTAACTGCGAGTTGAAGTTACCACCCGTAAAGGCTTCTCTATCCATTATCCCGATAACATCAGCCTGTTTCTTGGATAGTCTGTCCAATTCATCAACATCCGTTGCTGTAAGCTCAGACATGCGTTGGTCGATGTTCTTAATGGTTTGAGCGAGTATGGAAGCTGCTTGAGCGCCCCTTACATCGTATTCTCTTACCGCCTCTATTGCATTATTCTCTCCGAATTGGTCTATAAAGGCTGTTGCTGCTACAGACCGTTCCTCTTGGGATACAACTATCCTATCTAGACCGTTTCCTTCTAGGAAGTCCTTTACTTCATCTCGTATGTTCCCTCTGTATGCTCGTCTTCCTGCTACTGTCTTCTCAACAGATTTCCCTCCTGCATCAACCATTCTAGGGGAATAGTTTCTACGGGTTTCCTGCTCCTCTGCGTCATACTTCTTGAGAAGTCGTGCTGTTTCCTTCTTAGCGTCTTTCAGCTTTGTTTTAAGGTCTTTATCAGCCTCTTTCTTAGCTTGCTTCTTGTATATCTCCGTTGCCTGCTTACGCATTTTATCAAACTCATCTTGGGTAATGCCCATCTTGTCGAGAACACTACTCCTCACGCTTATAGCCTTTTTATGCTTTGCCCTCCTATATTCCTTAGACTTCTTTATAAAGTCAACAATGAAATCTACAAATTCTGTTGTTTTGTCAGCGCCCGTAGCGGTAAGGTCGAGTGTTTTTTCGGCTGCCGCTATTGCTAAGTTCCATAACTGCGGAGGAATGATGAATCCTCTTGCCTTTCTTGGGTCTGTATCTAGTTTAATGCCCCCTACATTTTCAGAAAGCTTCCTAAGCATGTCTCCAACAGATGTTTTGTTGGTAATGGCTTTCTTTTGAGTTGGCTGCTTCCTTTTCTTTATTGCAGGGATCTTCTTGTCGGTTGAACCCGTTGTGGACCTTTCTGCTGCTACACCGTTCGCCCAATCAATAACGTCTTGTATTGAAATGTCCTGTCCTGATTCTCCTGAAAGAACCTCTACCGCTGTGTCAACCTGTGCTTTATCGCTGCTCCAATCAACAATACCTCTGTAATATTGCTTGCTTTCTTCCCAAGCCTTCAGGTCAGCGTATTTCTTTACATCTCCTTTTGTGAGTTTTATATTCTCTCGAATCCAATCCTCTTTCGTCATCTCTTCATCAGAAGACTTAAGGCTTTTGAGTTCTTCCGCTTCTTCTTCGGCTCTAGCGTCCATTTTAGCCGCTTCTTCCTCTGCAAACTTCTCGTCAGCCGCTTTCTCATCAGCCACTCTCTGTTCCATTTCCTCTACGAATGACTGAACCTCTTCGGCTCCCAACATTTTAGAGTATATCTCTATCATGTCGTCATTTAAAGGAATGTTCACTTCGGAATTCTTAACCGTTTCGTAGATGTCGGTAAGCCAAGACCTGAACTTGTCGAATATCTTCTGAAGTTGCGGTGTTGGAGCCTTTCCGTTCTTTAAATACCTCTCGAACCCTCTAGCAAAACGCTCGGATGTCTTTGTATCCCATTTACGGTGTCCTGTCCAAGCTAGAACCTTCTTCACTTCATCTTCGGATAGGTACTTCTCGAAAACATGACTTAGCTCATGTAAAGGTGTGCTTACGTTAGGGTCGGTAAGAGCGTATATAACGTAGTTACCGTCTTCAGCAAGCATTGCTCCCTGTGCGCCTTGGAAAAGTGGAATAGCCCCGTTAAGGTTCATTCTCATTTCGGGGGTTATCGGGATAGAGAGTTGTTTGGAAGGTTGTTTTGTTATTTCACTAGTCCCCATATTGGTGCTAACCCATTGGGCAAGTGCATCGTCTTCAGTTTTTGCCTTGTTTTTGGGAATTGTACTTACATATTCACCTTTATGGCTAATTACCCAATCTCCATCTTTAAGACTCTCCTTATTTGGAATTTCCTGTAAAATATGAACAGCCTTATCGAACGGTACTGCGTATGTGTCGATTGGCATATCATCTGTATTGAGCATGTCAACAACCTCAATCCTAGCCTTCTTATCGAAACGTTGCGCCTCTTTCTTCGCTACTTTAGGGAGAATACTGTTGTAAAAGGCTTTCATTCCTTCACCGCCTACTTTTAGGTCATTGCCTACAAGTTTTTTACCTCCGTACAACACTCCATCTACGGATTTTACATCTTTATTAATGTTGCCTTCTTGGTTAATTATTTTTTGAGCAACCTCCTTTCCTACATGCGATTCAAGTTCACTTTCAGTCAGGTCTAATTCCTGCTGAATAGCACCGCCTTCATTTGGAACTCTTAAAACGTAGCTATCAATATTCCCGTCCGAATCCTCGACCACATCATATTGCAAGTAAGGTATCTGCTTGCTCAGGTCAAACCTATCCGCAGCCTGTTCACCTGTAACCCAAGCAATTCTATCCATTCCCTGTTCCGCAGCCATCTTCATAACCCTTCGCATAGCCATACCTACCCACTGGTCGGTCTTCTTGTAAGGCATGTCGGGAACAGAATTGGCTTTGTCAGCATTGAACACAATAGTCAACGATTCTTCGTGAATTTTATCGTATTCAACCAAGTCATTTATTGTAATATCCTCTCTACCAAGCCCTCTTTCAAATACTTTAGTGGTTCCTTGTTTGGTTGCGTCCTTCTTGTATAATTCAAATAATTCAAGAAGCTGTTTGTCGGTTACTTCAGGAACTGATCTTGCATTTTTAAACCAATAATCAACACGACCTCTTGCGTTGTCCATGTATCTTTCACGGGCTTCATCTTCAGGCATGAATTTCCCTTCGAGCCTTCTTTGCAGCATCTCCATGTTAGGCTCTATTACAGAATACATGAACCTCAATTTATGCGCAGGAGACTTCTTTGTGTACTCGTTGTATTCAGACATTTCGTCCAAAGACCCTAGTATTTCTTTTAGATATTGTAGACTAGGGATATTAGAAAGGATTTCCCCTTTTTCGACTTCAATCTCTTCTATTCTGTCCTTCTCTTCTTGGTTAAGATCTCTTTTAAACCCGTCCTTCTTTCCTCCTTGCGCCCAATCGCTTTGCATTTCTTCCAAAAACAGAACCCTCTCCCCGTTAGGAAGTGTTCTTTCATTCATCCTTAGATGGGCAAGGATGTTTTTCTGTCCGTCCCAATGAGTTGAGATATAGTCGTCTTGAGTTTTTGCGCTGTAGGCATATCCTGCTTGGAAAGCTACGTCTTGAGGAAGCTTCTCTTTTGCTTCTTTTAATCGGTCCTCGAATTCTTTTGCTTTAGCTCTATCTGCTTCAGTAGGAATATTCAGTTCTTTTAAAAATATCTGTTCATCACCGTATATTGAGTTGTATTCCCCTATGGCTTTTAACCCTACATCAGGCAACGTCAACAGAACCTCTCTGTAATTCTCTCCGCCTTCGAGTACGTATTGGGAGTATTTGGTATTAGCAAGATTATCTACAGTAGGTCCGTATTCTTCATCATTGTATTCGTCAAGAGCATGGTCAATAGCTTCGTTTTCTGTTTCAGCGTCAAACTTTCGTACTGTAATTTCAGTTTCACCTATATTCACGTACCATGTGTCATCTACTAACTCAATGTCTGAAATCGCACCTCTCGTAGCCCTTTCCTTCTCTTCAGGCTTCCCCCTCGTAACATCGACAACCTCAATTTGATTGTCCTTTATGTACTGCTCTACAACCTCTTTCGGAACGGATTTCGCCTTATTCGACTTCTTCCAATCGTTAAGGAAATCGCTGAGTCCTATCCACTCCAACTCCTGCAAGGTTCCCTTCCCGCCTTTATCGGCTATCATTTTAACCCACTGTTCGGGTGTAGCGTTCTTCTGCTGTACCTTAGAAAGACCCTCCTGCGCGGTTGATTTCCATATTTCGGGGGTTGTATCGTCTTGGAAGAGGATGTCTTTAGTTTTTTCAATGTATTTGTCTAACGCTTCTTTACGCCCTGTTTCTTTTCTTTGGTCATACTTAACGATCTTAACCCCTTTATCTTTAAGTATTTGCTCTGCTTTTTTGTCAACGTTTTTAGGAACTAATGCTGCTTTAAATTCCGATAGATCAACTACACGCTTGGGTTTAGACTCGAAATATGTTGTTGGCATATTTCTAAGTTTCTCCAAGAAATCTCTGACTTCTTGATACAATTCAGGAGTCATATTGTACCCGTACTCAGAAAAGTCATACCTCCCTGTTTTAGCCGCCTCTTCGATTATTGACGTTACCCTATCAGTCTCCATGAATGGATTAGAGTTAGGGCGAGAGTTTGTTTTAGATATTTTGTGGGCTAAGTCAATTAGTGCTTCATTAGCTTCGTCTTTTATCTTTTCAAACTCCTCATCTGTAATAAGCTTATTTTCAGAGTCTTTTATGTCTTGTACGGACTTGAATTTCGGCACAACCGCTGAACGTAATGATCCTGCTCCGTAATTCCACGCTTCCCCTCCTCTTAAATCACCCTTTTTAAGAATACGCATTACGTTCTCTACTGTGTGATTTAGATATTTTCTTGAACCATCTCGGTCATATCCCGTAAATAGCTTCTCATTTATATCTATGTCTTTGAATTGATTATCAATCCACTTTTTGAATTTTCTCTCTCTTAATGGATTGCCTGTGGTTTTGTCTTCTAACGCTCTTTTGAATGCTAATTCATCTTGCCTTATGTTAGGGTTTGCCGCTTGTGATAATTTATTGATTATCCCATGATACGCATGATGTTTAATCCCATCGCTATACAGGCTGTTAAATACATCCAACCCTTCTTCTTTCCCTAATTTAGATTCATAATATTTTCTTTGCTCGTCCAACCACAACTCCTGAAACTCTTCATCCTTCTGAGCGTCTAATGAATCATACCAACCTTTTTCTTCTTTCTGCTTCTTGTAGTGTTCAAGTAAAGCCTTACTTACTTTAGGCTTAGGTACGTTCTTGATTCTAGGTAGCTTACCTTGCGTTTCTTGTAAATATGCTGCCTGAATCAGTGAATTTCTATGCGCCTCTTCTAGTCCTCTTTCTTCAATTTCGCTTACTAGAGAGTGTATTGTACCTCTACTTATGTTTTCAGGCAATAGACTTTCGTATTGACCAAACCTTTTCTGTAATTGCTTGTAATTAGCGTCATAAGTAATGCTTGGATACCTTGGAGAATATATATCCGATGCAAATGTTCTTCCCCCTGTTTTGGGGTCAACCATACTCTTATCGGCTATTAAAGAAATCTCGCCATAAGATTCAAATGGAATATCCTTCTTAGTTACAGCTAAGGAAGGCATCGGTATCCCTCCAATATTGTCAATATTATGTACGTTAAGTGCGTTTAGATTATGGAAGGCTATGAGATTCTTAGATTCTTCAACCTCTTTCTTTCCTTGAAATATGGCTTCGTTACCTTCTCTAAGAGCCTTCTCCGTATCCTTATCCCCTTTCCTAAACTCTATTTTGTCGTACATCTCCTCTTTAGAGATTCCTTCTCTAGAAGCCATTTCCCCTATCATAGCATCCATAACAATAGCCGATGCAAGGGCTTTGTCCTGTGTTTGCCCGAAGATGTCTCTAGCGACCTGATATAACCCCCTTATGTCGGAAGCCTTCATGCTGACATCTTTAGCGATTGCCTCTATTTGGGGGTCTTTCTTAGCTTCTTTCTTCTTAGGCTCCTTCTTTGCGGGGGCTTTCTTTGCTTCGGGTTTCTTGGAAACGGACTCTAGGTTTTTTGGATAATAAGAAATACGCCCATATTTCTTCGTGTCAATAGTTACCTCTTCACTCGAAACATCAGTAACCACCCCCTCAATTCCTAAAAACGGGTTTAGTTTCCCATCAACAATTTTTGGTAATCCTACCGTTTTAACCACCTCTCCTTTTTGCAAGGTTGGCTTTTCTTCCGCCTTTTTTTGATAACCGTGTTCTCCTTTTTTGTATTGCGCTATGTATTCCTCCGCGTTTTGGATGGTTGCATTGTGTGTTAATTCAATGTCCTCAACATTAAGGTCTTTCGGGTCTATCCCTTGCTTCTTAGCTTCAGCAAAGACTTCATTTTTGAATTTCTCTGCCCCTTCGGGTTTCTTCTCAGCCTTCTTAGGGGTTGGCTTTGCTACGGGTTTTTCTGCTTTAAATCGGCTTAGAAATTCTTTCTTTTTACCTTCTAACTCCTTTAGTTGCCCATTGGCTTCTTTAAGTTGAGAAGTGAAAGCTTTTACACCACCCCCTTCAGATCCATATTTAGCGTCTTCATCTTTCTCCTTTTGCAAACTTTTTTCAAGACCTGATATATATTTGGATTGGTCGTCTATTTTTTCGTCAATTACCTCAAGACCTTCTTTTTTGGTTACTTTACTAAAGACGGGTTTAATGCCCATGTCAGCAGCCGATTGCGAAGATTTCGGGACTATCCCTAAATCATAAGCGTCAACCTTCTCCCCTTTTACGGTGTGTGTTGGCTTAGGTTTTTCGGCAACTTCCTCCTTCGTCTTCTCCTCTACAACGGATTCTGTTTTCTTCTCGGATTTACTTGGCTGTTTAACTTTTTCAGCCTTTTCTTTAATAACGGGTTCCTTAGTTAAGTTTTCGTCCTTTTTCTTAACTAACTCAACCTTTTCTTCCTTCTTAACCTCCGCTTTAGGCTGCTCGTAATTCTCAAGAGCCTCTATATCGCTAGAAAGATTATCCAAATAAGTTTGAACCTTATCCTGTGAGATAGGGGCGTTCTCATCCCCCTTCATAGCTTTTACCTTCTTGAATTCCTTGTATAGCCAATCGGATGCGCTCTTTGCCTGTTGCTTGGAAACGGGCTTCCCTTCTGCAACATCCAAAACAGTATTCATTATCTGCTTAGGAGCGTCCTTCATTACTTCAGGCTCAATACCTGCTTCTTCTCGCTTCTTAAGGGTTTCCTGTCTTTCAGCAGCTTGTTCGGGAGTTGGCTTGGCTTTCTCCTTCGCTTTAGGAGCTTCTTCTTTTACGTCCAATACAGCATTCAACTCTTCCGCAAATTGCTCTGCTTCGGGTCCAAAAGCTTCCATCTTTAAATCTCCTTCCTCAAAGGTCTTAGCAAAACCTTCTTCCTTCATCTTCTTTCTTGCTTCATCAACCGTAAGAACAGCGAAGTCTCCATTGGCGTAAGTAAGAGTAGCGTAGTGTGCTTCTCCCTTACTGAACATCGCGTCTATATCAGCTTGAATACTAGCCGCTTTCTTCTGTTTTAGCTTCTGTATAACACCACTCTTTTCTCTTTCAGCTTCCTGTTCTGCTTTCTCATGCTTCAAGAACATTGAGGATAGAACGTAGCTATGTACGTCTGAAAGATTGTATTCCCGAACCTTTCCTATTACACTTTCAGCGGTTTTCACATTAGCAAGTAATGGTCCTGCTTGCTCGTATGTGATCTCTCCGCTTTGCCAAGTACTAGAAATAACAGCATCAGCAAACCTTACACCCTTTTGGGCTACCATCTTCAGGATTGCCTGTTGTGCATCGTTATCGGAAAGCCTACCTAAAGCAACCTTAGCTGCCATAGTCTTAGCATTGGCTTTTAGTTTCTTTTCAGCAGCCTTGTCGTCCAACTTCTCGCTGAAGTGTTGGTTCGCTTGACCTGCGCCCCCCATAAACACAACTCCTACGGTGTTCTTAGCGGTTTCTTCAAGACTAGCCCAAGTCATGTGTTTGAAAACCTTTGCAAGGTCTTCGTCTTCTCGGATGGCTTTCTCAAATGAATTCTGCGGGAACTCCTGTAGGAATGTTTCCGTTGTGTATTCTATCCCTGCCCCTAAAAGCACCTTAGAGAAAAGTCCTTTCGTAAACTTGGTTGTAAGATCTCCGAATACAGGAAGCATTTCAAGCATGTATGTTGGAGCCAATATCATTTGACTGTCGAATACCATCTTAGAACGTTCCGCTGCTTTTGCTGCGTCACCCGTTTCCCTGAAGGTATCGTCATACATTCTACCTGCTAGGTCTGAAGACTCTCCTCCAAACCCTGCAATGGATGCAACCATTCCCGATACGAATGGAGATGCCCCTAGACCGCCTGTAACGGCTCCTGCTGCTATTGCAGGTATCATAGACGTTCCCATAGTACCAATAAGGTTACCTGTTGAACGTGCGGCTTTACTGAGGTCTAACCAATCGGACCACTCCTCCATGTTCACATCCCCGATATGGTAATGCTTTTCCATGTAGTCTCCCCACTCCTGCATTCTTTGGTTACCGAATGTGGTTCCCATTGCTTTAATAGAGCCTGAAAAAGCGGATGTCATAGTACTCGTCAAGTTCTCCCCAAAGCTCCTTTCAACAAGATTCTTTGCGTTCTCATCATCTCCTGCAACCTTCTTGTAGGCTTGGTTGTACGCATCCCCTATTCTTTCTTGGATAAGAGGGTCGATAAGCTTCCTTTTATCCTCCATAATGGACTTCATACCCCTCTCAATCTCTTCTCCTTTAGCAAGTACGGTACGCTTATATCTCCTGTTCGCTTCTGCTTCTGCTGAAGACAGCGTTGCTAGAACTTCTGAAAACTCCTGTTCGTAGGCTTGTCTTGCTTGCTTGTTTACTTCTTGGTATTCGGCAAATTGTTCTTCCGTACCTGTGAATTGTTCGCCCTGAATAAACCTTCCGTATTGAGCTTCAATAGCAGCCATATTCTGCTCATTTCGCTCATTCATTTGAGCAACCACTTCATCGGGTTCTGCTCCGTATTTATTTAGAACAAGTTCGTTAGCGTATTGGTCTGCTTGCTCAAGCTGTTCGTCTTGGAAGCTTTTGAATTCCAATATCGCCTTGTCTTGAATGCCCTGTATGTCTGCGTACTTGGCTATCTCGTCACTTGAACCTGCGTCCTTAATGGATGTGCCGTGTTTCTCCTTGTATATGGCTTCCGCTTCTTTTTCAACTCTAGGCTGAATGATCTTGTAAGCTATATGGTCCTTTGCCTTGTTCCATATATGCTTCCATGCGTATCCATCTTCAGGGAGACCCATTTCTTCAGCCTTCTCTTTTGCGTACTCACTAAGGCTTTCTGCATCAGGAACATCCATTCCATCCGTATCCTTCGTTATAAACTCCCTAGACAGGGCATCTCCTATAACGAAGTCTTCTTTGAACATCTCGTTAAGACGTTCATTCACCTTTGGAAGGTTCTTCTCTAATTGAGCTTGGCTAGAACTCATTTTACCGCTTATCTCCTCTTCTTTCTGCTCTTTCGCTTTCGCCCATTTACCCCCGAAATCAATAGCAGGAGCATCGCTTAAATGGCTTTTATCAAGCCCCTCTCTTTCTCCTTGTATTCTCTCGAAAGCTTTGAAGGGATTTTCTTCAGGAACTTTCCTAGATGCTTCAAGAGGGTCTTGTAATACGGATATAGGTTGTCTTGCCTCTCCTCCTAATCCTTCTAACGGTTGGTCGGGAGTTGGGATAAAGTCAGGGTCGGCAACTTCAGGCTCAATTTGAGTTTCTTCAGGCTGAACTTCAGGTTGAGGCTCTTTGGAAGATGATTCTTGAGAAGCCTGTAACACATCTGAACCATCTTGGGAAGACGATGGAGAAGTCTTTTTTTTTTCAGGGTCTTCTTTTGTAAGGGCATCAGTAGGCGGTGTCCATTGTGCATCTTCCTCTACAACAGCGTCAGTAGGTGGTTTCCAAGTTTGTTTGTCCTGCATTACTTTTTAGTATAAGTTTTACCGTCTGGTCCTATTGTAGATTCTCCACTTTTCAATTTTGCCCAAGCAGCATTAAACTCTGCTTCTGTTGGGTTTTTACTTCCTTCATCATCACCCCAAAGCTCCTTATAGAAGCCCCTTGTCTGCTTCATAATAGAAGCATCGTTCTTGGTAAGCTTTTTTATCTTTCTCATCACCTCTTCAGGAGTTTCCTCTGTTCGGTTTACCCAATCCCTATATGAACTCGCGCTTAAAGGAACTGCGTGGTATTCTTCTTCATCTCCTGCGTAATCGAACCATATATCCTTGTCGGAGAAAGACAACCTCCAAGGCATTGCTTTTGCTTGTGCAACCTTTTTTGAAGCTCCTTTTGCGTCAAACAATTCATCGTCAGGACCTCCTTCTGTGAAATACCCTTCACTATTAACGCTAACAGTACCTACAGGTAGTGGCGTTATCTTCATTTTCGCTTTTGTAGGGATATACTCATAAGATGTAGCTCCCGAAGGTGTTCCCCTATGCCCTCTTGTTACTTGAGGCTCTTTAGATACGTTGAACAATACATCAACACCCGTTGCTTTGGCTTTGTCGTGGCTGAAGTCCAACACCCTACCCGTCTTCTTTGCGTTATCTAAATACGTTGTCAGGTCAGTATCTATTCTTTTTTGAACTTCATCGAACATCTCATCGCTACCGACCTTCAATACATTGCTTGGCTCGTCAAGTATTTGATCTGTATAATGGTCCATTACCATAGTGCTTTTCTTAACGGCTTGCATTGTAGCAGCCTTTCCTTCATCGCTAAGAGTATGGAATGTTGGAACGTATGTTTGCTTCCCGCTTGGGTTTGTTATTTTCTTCCCTTCGTTGTAAACATTAAACCATTCCGCTTTCTCTTTTAGAGCTACGTCAGCAGCGTTTTCCGCTGTCATTCTTTCTCTGAAGTCTATGTTCATTACGTCCTCCCCAAGAACCTCATTAGGCATGGATGCGAATTCTGTTGTACGCATTGCTTCCGCTATCTCCTGTGTTGTAAGCGACCTATCGTTGTAAAGCTCTATTGGGGTCTTGTAGTCTTTCCCTTTAACGTTTATGGTTTTTACACCCCCGTATATGGATGGGTTCTCTGCGTATTTCTGAAAGGCATCGAAATTCTGCTTATCAGCCCTAGATAAAGCATTCATTTTAGACTCTACTCCACGCATCGATTCATACACCTCTCCCATTGCCATGCTTCCGTCATTAATGCCGTTGACAATATCCAACATGCTCTCCCCAACAATCTCCTCTGCTCTAGCTTGATTTCTAGACAGGAGCATATTCTGAGACCAAACGGTATTCTTGTGGACCTCTTTTAATAGGTCTTTACGTGCCTTATCCTTCTTCGCTTGGTCTGCAAGTCGTTGTTGTGCTGCGCCTTTTTCTGCATCAATAAGGTTTTGCTCTCCTGAATGATCTGCTTTAGTTTCTCCTGAGAGTGCTAACCCTAAATATGATCCGTTTCCCATTGTTTATTGATTACCCAATTAAGAACTAAACCAACTTGGTGTTTCTCCACCAATATACGGTGAGTCGGAGAAAGCTGTTAAGGTTTCGTCCTGCTGTCCCATTTCTTTCCAAATATCCATAGCGGTTTTGTTCTGTCCTGAAACCTCTTGCGACTGAAGACCTTTGAACATGTTCTCCGAACCTGTTTTTGAAGCCATCCCTAATCTATCTCTTTCTTTTTCAAGACCTATGTTAAAGCGATTGACTTCATTCTGCCCAACTTGGTCTATTTGACCTGCTAGGTTAGCAAATTGACCGAAAGATGCTCGTTTATTAGCTGCTCCCTGTGCTGCAAATTGATTTAAGGCATCAATACCCATAATATTAGCTGCTGCTGAACCTGCTCCTGCAAGCCCTGCGTTTTGAAACATTCTCTTAGCGGCTGAACCTTGTCTTCCTAGTGCTTGGTCGAACATCCGCTTTTCTACGGGGTCCCACCCTTCTGTAGCCTTTCTTCTTGACATATTGTACGCTAACCTTAATTCAGGAGATACAGTGATTTTTTTGTCTTGCGGAAGTTTTGCTGCCTGTGAAGCAGATACACCTGTCTGTATCGCTCCTAATCCAAATTGTGCTAATGCTGCGTATGACATCTTCTAAGTATTAATTCGTCTTATTCTGTCTCGAACCTTTACAACAATGCTATGTAATAGGTTATATGTTCCCCCAAAGATAGTGAACTTGACCCGTAAATAACTGCCCGATAACATACCGTCATCACTGTCAGGATTTCCTGTTGCAGTAGCGTCATTTCTTATAGGGGCAAAGAAGCCGTCATCCCTTGCTTCGAATTGTTCTTCTTCATCGAAGGTGTATTGCCTTTTGGTTCTGTATTCCACTCTGTCAGGCGCTCTATCCGTAAGGAATTCAACAGCGACCCCTCTAACGCTTTGTTCGGGGAGTTCATTGACAACCATTTCGAATTCAGCGTCTTCTACTTTAGGGGCTATTGCACCGCCTTTATAATTAGGCGCTCCATACCAAGTAGTAGGAAGCCCTTTCCTGTGTTCGAAGATCAAATTCCTATGTATAGGATGTGAGCTTAGGAAAGTGTTTTGCCACTTCAAATAGGTCTTAGGGATATGTCCGTAAAAACATCTGAATCCATTTGTCATCTCATTAAAGCAAACGGTGAAAATGGAGTAGTGATTGTAATCTGTATAGGGTATCTGCTCCCAATACGTTTCCCAATCTACCCCTACAGCAGGTTCCGCTATTGAGGATGCTGTATGCCCTAGAATACATCTGAAAAATCTAGGGAACCCTTCATACGTATCTGAAGGAGCGTTGTCATTTCTTACCACTGTTCCTTCCAATACCTGTATCTGAATAAGCCCTGAATTAGCCCATTGTGGGTGTTCTCTCCATGCTGTAGATGTCCAAATAGCTTCATTCCTTCTGTTATCCCACACTCCTCTTATCCCTTCATCGTAAGCGTGTTCGTGCTTGTTCTTTAGCCATTTGGAATAGTTAGCCATAAAAGCTTTTAAGCCCCTAGATGAGATAACTTTTGTTCCATCCGCACCGAAGCGCATCATTACGCCATTCTCTACATTGAGCCAATAAGCAACGTCTTTCCCTTGTGGGTTAAAACCTTTTATTGCGCTCCATTTGTGGTCTGTTCCGTAAGATGAAAGTGTTTTACCATCCGTTGTAAATACATCTCCCGATTTCAATATGACATCAACGCTATTGGCGGATGTTTCTAGTTGCCCTCTTGCGTTGAACGCTAAAATGGAGAACTTTCTTGTTTGTATAGAAAATAACTCACCTAAAATATCTTCATGATGGTGTATTTCCCCAAAGGTCAAATTAAGGTCGTGTATATTCAGAACGGGTCTGTCTAGATAATCGTCTTGCTCTGCTGAATAGGTCTTTCTTGAACTGTATTCAATTCTCTGTGGGAAGTCTGTTTTATCCTTGCTTACAAGTTCAAATGAAGGCTGTCCTATTTGAGTGTAAAGGAAGTCAGGAGTGTACTTGTCTGAATAAGAAAGTAAATCAATTTTACCTTCAAATTCCTCTAGCCAAGGATGTACAGGTTCAGTACCGTCTGCTAGGTATGTTATTTGGTCTTCATTGTCATTTCTCATTTGAGAGTTCACCCTATTCTGAGAGTAAAACTTGAACCCCCCTCCAAATCCTGCGGATTGAAGCGGTCCGAAATTAGCCTCCGACCATTCTGTGAGACCCGAATCTATCAATGCTGATTTATCTATGTACCTACCTTTTAAATAGGTCAATTGAGTAAATGTGTCTCCTCCAAATACATTGAAAACACCCTTGCCGATCACTCCCGATTGGGTTTGAATATCTTTTAGGTCGTATATACTGTTTGTAGTATAATAAGTAGTGGACTCTTTAGAACAATATTTGTTAGTAAGAGGCTTGTACATTTGGATGTATCGAACTCCGTAATCTGCGTTCTTTCCCTGTGGGGTAACCCCTAATCCTTGATTGTCAATATGTACTACAGGACTTGCAACATTCTTATGCGACATCTCAACAGCAACCATATCTTGACTAGGTAGACCTCTGTGTGCGATTCCGAAACCCTTAGAGAATGACTTCCCTGTTGTTATGAAGTCTTTTTCACCTGCCTCTAAAGCCTTCCAATCATCTACGTTATATATTTGAAATGTTTGACCTAAGTTTTCAGGAAAGTACTTTGAGTATTGAGAAAACATAGCCCCTTTGTTGGCATTTGTTCTGTTGTAAAAAGGGTCGTCTGTTCCTAAGAACATTTCACCGAAGTCAAGTAATGAGTATCCTGAAATGTCTTCTTTATTCCTGAATATGATGTCGGGTGAATAGATTGAAAGCATCGTTCTATCCGACTTCCAAGGGGTAAACGGATTAACAGCGGGGTCCGATTGAATAAGAACGGGGTCACCGAAAAAAGTATCCGTTGTGTTCGGGTAATCGTAAATAGGAGTTGTATTGTCTGCTCCCACATCAGGGTATGCTCCATTTATGGTGTTCGACCCCATGTAAGGAGGTCCATATACGAATGGGTATTCATACCTAGTTTCTGCAATATCATCAGTGGAAGGAACTTGAATAAGGTATCCCATAAAATAATCCCCTTGATTTTCAAGTTGATTGAATGGGAAGCAAGCTGCTCTTTCTCCATCATCAGAAGTAAATGGTTGATTTCCCCCTAAGTTATTGTAGAAAATACCTCTTAATCCTTGAAAAACAACCGACATGGTTGCTAATCCCGTACATAATACTTCAGGAACAACCTCTGCCCTACCGAATTCTATACTGTCAATAATAGCTGATATAGGCTGACCGTCTACAAGATGGTTTGTGTCTACATCAAAGAATTCAACGTAAGGGATTTTAACCCATTTACTTGTCGGGAATGGACCTCCTAAGTTCTTTGTAAGGTCAAAGTTTGTAACGATGTCTGAACCTGTTTGGTCTCTTCTATTGTCGTTAGGGTTATAAGTGTTCGTTGCAAATGGGTCTATCTTAATGTCGTCCACCCAAAACCAAGGAGTAAATTCTCCCGTGTCTATAAACCTACCTCTAACAGAATAACGATACGACTCGTTGAACATGTATCCTGACTTGTAGAAGCCATTTTCGGGGTCTTGGAATTCATTTGCGTCACTAGCATAAGAAGAGCATTGAATGAACTCTTCCTTTATTCGGTGCTTAAATGTTGCAGCCCACGCTGAGAGGTCGCTTAATTCTTTCTTTCTAAGATTTGACCTGACCAATCGTTTGTCAATTATGTTATTGCTTTTAGCAAAGTCATATCCTGAATAGAAGTTGGCTCCTATAAGCCCTATGTCGTAAAGCTCTTCACCGCAAAATCCATCGTGTTTAATGGTAGTGCTAGAACCCGTTATATCGGACTCGTCCATTATATACGCTGATACAGCCCCCTCAATACTTAAAACATACCCTAATCTTAGTCTTTCGTAGACCTGCGTGTTTATACCGCTAATTGTGAGGTTGTTCGCCTTATTTGTATTAAGTACGGATGCTTCATCCCCAAGAGATTCCCCTGAACTTTCTTCTGAATATGTGATTACAATATTCGATAGGTCGGAAGGGAATGTCCAATTACCGAAGTGGTCTTCCAAAAGAACGAAATATCTGATATTTCCTGAAGGAACGTTTCCTCCCGATTGGTCCTGTGAATCAAAGTCTATCCTTATAGGCGGCTTCCTTTGTGTGGCGCTAATGGCGTAGGCTATATTCCCGTAAGAATAAAAGTTCTCGGAATTGTTGTGTGCTAAAGCTCCGTCATTACTGTATTCTCCGTAATAGTAGAACACTCCTGAAGGGGTGTGGTCGTTCTCGTAATAAATAGAAACCTTGTCGATGTCCTTATCCCCTGTTATATCGGTGTATTTCTTACTTACGAAGTTTAATTCAACACTTCTAAGGAGTCTTGTGTACGTCCAACTATCTGTGTTGTCATTTTTTTGTGCAACCCCTATTTCTCCTATCCCATAAGGATTTATTGTAACTGATTCCTGACCTATTACAAATGTTGGATGTGTAACTCCCCAAGCGGTATCTGTAACAATTTCTATTCCTGTTAGAGATGTTACGTTTTGAACTAAGAATACACCACTCAGCCATGTTGCGTTGCTGTTGGTTATCCGTATCCACTGACCTTGTATCAGATTATGTTCTGTGGTAAATGAAAGCGATGTAAGTGGACCCACTAACTGCCCTCCTGACAAGGGACCAATCCCATTAACGTGAAGATCGGTCACTTCAGGAAGGTTGTCTTGAGATGTTGACATAATGAACAGGTCACTCAATATATCTCTATCCCCTATGTCCTTCAACTCTCCCGCAAGGTCTGTTGGGATAGCTTCTTGTGTACAGGTTATTTCTACATCATCATCACCCGAACCCTGTAAATACCATTGATAGTAGTTATATGGGATAAGCTCAAACGTAGCTACGTTGCCATTTACAGTAAATAAGAATACCGCAGGTAGTGTTGAAGCAAGAAAGGCTACTTGTAAAGAAGCTATTGTTCCATTGAACTCTATCTCCCCTGCTGAACCTGTTCCCGATGTAATGTTGACATCCCTTTTAGTGGATAAAAACCTAATTGCATGTGACTTGGTTGCGTCCCCGTCTACTGTAATTGTGTATTTCTTATTCTGAGCATTTACTTCCCCTAAGTCAAATGCTAACTCACATCCAAGTGTAGGTGTTGTATCCCCTGAACTTGCTCCGTCATCCCCTGCTATTTGGGTGTTCCTATTGTTGATGGTATCCCCTTGTCTATCTTCCCTTTTCCCGACATACCTGACATCGGAATCCTTATCCATATTCCCAATAGGAGTGAGCTTATTTATCTTATCAGCCATTTATGTTATCTCTGTCGGTACGTACCTGTAAGACCCCTTTCTGCTTGACCTATCCAAGCGTTGTAAGTTCTCGAAATGTTGACCTTATCTTCTTTCCATCCCTCCAATACTGCTGTTGCGCGAAGATCTGTTTTCTGCAAGCCCCATTCTCTTTGATTTATAATTGCGTCCTTCATCATAGATTGCCTCAACCCTGCTTGCTTCTCTGCTCTAGCGAACTTAGACAAAGCCCTCCAAAGAATATACGCTCTTACCGCCCTTTCGTGTCTTTCGTACATGACGGGTTGGTTGTTCTCATCTAATCGAATGCTCAAGTAAGCCAATGTCACTTCATCAGCAGACATTGCATCGGGGTTGTGGAACACGATATAGTTTCCGTTTATCTGATATGAATTCCCTAAAGAACCACAATTGGTAGTGTCGCAACCGCAAAAATCCACAATACTTCTCTCTACATAAGGGGCGTAAGTACATCTTCCGTCTTGATTGGAAAACCAAGCTGCCATTATCTGCATAAAACCACATGGTAATGGAGCCGTTCCGCTATCTACGGTAACGTCCTGTGTCTTGAACTCAAACATTGACCTGTCGTTTATCTTACGCATGGCTTCGTCTGCCATAAGTAGAAAGAATGGGTCGTGGTCGGTAGTGTTCTCCAAGTTCAAAAACATCTTAGCAGATGCGATTACTTGATTGTATGGAATTTCTTCAAATCTCATTTGGAGGTTTCTTTCTTGTGTTCTTTAAATGCTCCTTCAGGATGGTGCTTGAACAAGGTGCTTCTTTGGCATCTTGCCGTTCCATTTGGACCCGTTAGGATTCTATTGTACGTAAACCACTTCACATACTCAAAGTAAGGCATTTCAGTTTCATCCATTCTGAAGTGAAGCTCTGCAAGTTTCAAACATGCAGTAATGGTCTTGTATTGGCTTATTCGGATTGCCTTAAGGTCTCTCATCCTTAGAATGGACCAAACACTCCAAATAGCATCCATTCTAGTGCTGTCTCCTTTAGGGGATTGCCTGTATCTGAAAAAATCCTTCTCAAATTCTATGTCTCTATTGACACCATCCATTATTGAGTGGCTGAAATAGTGTTGACATCATCAGTCCCGTTAGCAACTAAATTCGAAGGTCTTGCAAGGTATTTCGCAAACTTACCCTCTCTTAGGTATTGCTCGGCAAGGGATAGGCATTCAGGCGTGATAGGGTATTGGTCAACCTGCTTATTGAACGGTAATAGTTCGTGAAGTGGGTCTTGGAATATAGACACCCCTGTCGCTGCTTTTAGCCCTGACTTGAATACAATAAGCCTTTCTGTCTGCGGGTTCAATGTGTAATACACGGTATGGTCAATTATCCTAGATGGTCTTGCCTTCAGGAAGTTCTGCCAATGCGCTAAACTCTTTACTCTTACCCAAGAATTATCCCCTTTTCGTGTTCCTGCGTATTGATGCCCGTCTATTTGAGAGTTTATATTCAAAATAGCAGGGTATCGGAATATCGTATAACAATCGTCATCCTGTAACGATTCTTCGTATTGAAGGTTGATTGTTTGGTAGTATATCTCATGCACGTTATTCTGTGTCGGATATAACTCTCTTACGCATATCGCTCTAGCTGTTGCTAGAACATATTCTGCAAACTTTACGTCTACTAGGTTCTCAGATGTAAAAACCCCTCCGCCAACGGATGATTGTAATAGCTCAATGGACTCTTTTAAGGTGGGCATATTTTAGTGATTTTAACAAAGATAGTTATTAGGGGTTAGTTTTTTGGTAAGCAAACCCACCTGCTGATTTTCTGTTCCCTGAACAACATTCTGATATATTCCCTTTGCTTCCTTTAGTAACTCTCGCTGCTTCCGCTATGGAGTGGAATGTTTGGATGAACACTCCGTTCAAGGTGTATTGAGAAACAGTGTGATTAGACTTATTGTTAATTCCATTTATTCTATCTAACCTTCCTTTTGTCTCGTTTTCTCTCCAAGTCATTAACTGTATGTTGTCGAGAGTGTATGGCTTATAATCGTCTATCCTATCTATTGATGGAGTTTCATGTTTATCGTAGCCCGATTTCACCCAATTGTCGTACAATTTATGAAATACGTATTGGTCAAGCATCCATTTTCCTAGTTGCGCCCTGCTATACGTGGGCAAGGAGTGATTTCTTTCTATTGAGTGTGATTTTTGATTTGAGTAAATTCTATTAACAATACCTTTTTTCGTTCTGTTATACTTTTGTGCTGACTTTCCATAACACCTCTTGCAGAATCCGCTTTTCCCGTCAACCCTTGATTTGTTGTTATAAAACCGATCTAGTGGTTTCTTTTTAGAACACCCTGAACATTTCTTTTTAACCTTCATAATAAAAAACCTCCCAAACGATGAAGGCTATCCTGTTTGCTCGATTGAGCATTTGGCAACATCGAATGAAAGGCTTTGTTAAATTTCTTCACAACAAGATAGCGTTACGAAGATAGTGGTTTTGATTTAAGGATTAGCGGTGTTTACGGCTGCTTCAGCCTGTGTTTGTTGAAGCTCTCTCATTTCAAGCATGAATGACAATACGCATTCATTCTTTATTCGCATGATGTACTTGAAAGTGTAGTAGTTCTCTAGGTCAACACTTGTATCTGCTACGTTAATCGTTACAAACGGATCTCGCATGTAATCAACCTTAACGGTTTCGCAAACTGCGTTGTCAGGATACAGTTTAATGGCATTGCTGTCAACCCCATATTTGGGTGTCCACATATCTGAATTCCTTGTAGAAGCTGAAATCCTTCTGTCGGAATGCAACCTTGTAGCATATTCAGAAACTACCATTTTAACCGTTCCGCTTCCTTGATAGGTTCCCGAAATAACTGCGGGTACAAGTAATGCGCTATCTGTAAACAGGAAATAAGATGTCAAATTCCTTTGACGAACATAAAAATCCCCATTCAATCCTGTAACCCCTAAAGCGCCACTTATTCTGATCTTGGACCCTGTTCGGATACTGTTGTGGAGTAAGAAACTAATGTAAGGGTCTGCGGCTACTGTTGTTTCGTTTATTTCGAATGTCTTATTCTCCGCAAAAGTTGTTTCAATAGCTAAGGGATGCAGTAATTCAGGAAACATATAAGCATGAGTAACGCCTCCCGAACCCTGCGTCCATGTTCCCGCTACTACAGGTACGGTGAAAGTTACCTGTAAAGCTGAGGGAACGGATATGACGGTATAAGTCCCGTCCAATGAGGGTGTAAAACCTTGTGTGTCTGCTAGGGTCAATGCATCCCCGATAGACAGTTGATGGTTCTGTTCTAGTGTAAGTGTTGCTGTTGTACCCACAACCGTAAGAGCGAATATCCGTAAAGGCTCCGTTCTGAAGCTGTTACTTTTTACGGTTATGCTTTGGTCGAGAAGTGTAAGTGGCGAAAGCTCATCCGACTGCTTCTGTGTCTTGCTTGTGCTGTAGTGCTTTTCAGCGACCTTTATTTCGCAGTCTCTAATAAGTCTATTTGCCCTGTCTGTGTTGAGGAAACCGCTATACTCTTGGTCGATTCCGTCTTTTATGTGCTTCAGTAAATCTACGCCCGTTGTCATCAGTCGATGTGTTTACTGACAAAGATATGAAATTAGAGGGTTGAATTAATCTAGCATCTCAGCAACAAACTCCTTCGCTATTTCCAATTCATCTTTACCTTCATCGTAATCCATTCTGAAGGATTCCTTGTCAATCACTCCTTTATAGCCCAACTCTCTGCATTCGGCTTTCATTTCATCAAACCATGTATCAAAACTCATATTTTCTTGTTTTTAGTTTTCTACTTTCAATGCAGCCTGTTCAAGTTTCTTTTTAGCTGCGTTATACTCAATCCTTGCGTCTATCATCTTACGTCTTTCCTTCCGAATATCTTCCATTGACATCCAAAATTCATTATTCATCCCCAATGAAAGCGCAACAAGCGCCCCGAAAAGACAACAAAAGATTCCAAACGCAAAGGCAATAATAGTTGCTGTTACGCCAAAATAATTTCCGATCAGGTTAATGAACACCATAGGAAGCCATCCTATAATTAAAGTAACCATTCCTATTGCGTAGTCTTTTCTCATCTCAATTATTTACATAGAAACACTTATCCTTCCCTGAGTATCTTACGTCACCGTAGTTCTCCTGCAAAACCTTTCTCTGTTTTTCTTTAGTATCCAAGCCCTTATGAAGGAAACCGCTTGTAGGAATACTTCTATTTAAAGGGAATGGTTTTAAGATGAAAACATCTGAAACGTTGATTCTTACAACCTCCGTTAGCTCTCTTTTTTCTTTCTTTCCACTTTTCCTAAATCTAGGTCGGTTGATAGTCTGTGTTTCGTGCCTTTCTTGCGTTCTTGTTATTCTTCTAGCCATGTTTTCTGCTTCTTGTTAAGTGAAGTGCTAAAGTATATATTTACTTTATAACTAACAAGTATTAATATCTAGATAACCCACTCATTATAGCGACCACCTTTTCGAAGGAGTTCCCTTTAGTTATGCTCCAAGAACCATGTCTAGGTTGAACTACAACTGTTGCAGTGGTTGTGTAGACATTCATCCTTTCCCTTTTAGACCCTCTGAAGGAAATCATCCCAACATTCTTGTCGTGTCCTATTTCAGGAAGGTCGTAGAATGCTGCTTCCACTCTTAACCAATCAATCTTTAGCTTAGGATTCCTAAGCCTCCCTTTCCTCTTTCTCATAACACACTCATTAGATTCTTACTTCTTTAGGTTTATCTTTTTAAGTTTTATTCTTTTTAAGATTTTCTCCTTTTAGGTTTAAACCCTTATTGGGGTTGACTTCCTTTAAGGAGAGTTTTTAGGAGTGGGTACAGCACGCCTTCCTAGAGATTTTTCAAAATCTAGTAGTGCGATTAGTACCCTAATATGTTCGAACTTCCTTCGCGGAGCCGTTTTCTATCGAGGCAATCATTTACAAGACAGTTGCAAATGACTAAGAACCAACTTAAGATCTAATCTGCCGACCTCTTGATGGGGTTGTTCTCTTGCACTCCCCTTTGGCTATATCAAGTTCCCGTAGTAGCCTTTAAGATAGACAGCTACCGCGATCGTAAAGCGTCCTGTTCTATCCGAAAATATGTTTTTTGGAAGTTGCTGTTGGTAGTCTGACACTCTTTCATTCAGATCATCGAAAGTTTATCCCAAAAAAAAGACCCTTTAGTGTCGAAGGGTCAAAGAGGGTCTTAATTCCGAAACAACTATGTTGTCTCTAATATTTTCAATTTCCAACCCTTCGACAGGTCTGTGGTACAAAACTACAAATAACTTTTTAATTAACAATTTTCATATCGGAACTATCGTCCATCATTATTCCTGCTTTAATGGCGGCTTGAGTAGAATCCTTCTCAAGATGTTCCTGCATTTTAGGGCTTGCCTGTTGGATAAATGCAAGTTTCACTCCGAATGGAGCCAAGTTATAAGCATCAGCTAGGTTCTTGTAGAAGTGAAGGAAATCTCTTTCCGTCATCTCACTCTCTTTAAAGGTTCTTTTCTTCAGCCCTCTTGTTGTAAAGGCTTTGTAGGAATATGTCTTTTCCTTCTCCTCTTTCGGAGTTTCGGGTTTCTTTTTCTTGCTCATATCTTTTCTATTGGAAATTCGTGTGAGTTACAATGGTACTCCCATTTTTGATTGGAGTGTGATTTTCTTAGGTATGGGTACATCCACTCACCTTCACCGCAAGACCGTATATCTTCAGCCATTTGGATAAATATTTCAGCTTCCTTCTTTTGGGTTTCTGTTAATTCAAACTTTTCTCCATTCGGACCAACTACTACAATGTGGTCTAACATTTCTCGTATAGTGGGTTTCTTCATGCGGCTAAAGTAAAGCAATAATTCTTTAATAAAGAAAAGTAAATTCATTTTCAATAAAGAAAGTTTGTCTAACTTTGTTTAAACGTAATGTAATTGAAATGAGTAAAGACGAAAAACAAAAAAGACAGAATATGGTATTCCTTTCGGATGACGGAAGTGGTACTGAATGGATGTCCGTGAGGGAGTATAGAGACCGTATATCTGAGAAGATAGCTAAAAGGGAAGTCTTGGTTCGTAAGGATGGAGATACACCTACAATGGGTCGTCCTAGATTGGATGCAAAACCAATAGAGAAAGATGTTAAGGTGGTGAAGGATAAGGGACCCGATACAGCACAGGCTATTTACTACAGGGTAAAGAAAGGCTATTTGGAGAAAAAGATAGTATTCGACAAGGTTGTTATACGTGAAAAACCTGTTCGGAAATGATAATCTATCTAGAAGATTGGCAATTCATTGTTTTAATGGTGGTTGTGGCGCTTTGGGGGGTTTCCTTTTTAATACTTTCAATAAGTGAGCTAACTGAAATCCTTTTCAAGAAAAAGAAATACGAATCGGGAGAATAATACATGCAGTCAACCCTCAAAATAGTGAAGACGCCAAATAGAGAAGTGTTCACCCCTAGAGACTATCAAGAAGAGAGTATCCGAGAGGGTGTTCGTTTTTTCAATGCTACAAAGGGTCCGAATGAAATTCATGTACTTCCAACAGGAAGCGGAAAGTCCATTTGTATAGCAGGGATAGCCGATAGGGTTGATGAACCCATTCTTGTACTTCAGCCTTCGCAGGAAATCCTTAAACAGAACTACGAGAAGTACATTTCCTACGGAGGGGAAGCGGGCATCTATTCTGCGTCTCTAGGTCGTAAGGATCTTAGCCATGTTACGTTCGCTTCGATACAAAGCGTCATGTCTAGGGTTAAGGGTAAATACGTTTCGGTAGAGAAATTCCTGCTTTATCGCAGGATAATAATTGACGAATGTCACTTTTTAGTAAATCCTAAAGGTTCTCAGACGAAAGATTTCTTGGCAATGTTGCACAAACCTAGAGTATTGGGCTTTACAGCAACTCCATTCAGGCTATACCCCTTTTTCGACACAAGTATGTTGAAGATAATAACTAGGACCCGTCCTAAGATATTCGGGAAGTTGGCTTATTATGTTCAAATAGAAGAGTTGAAAAAGCGTGGGTATTTGGCTCCAACTAAGTATTATTCCCTAGCAAAGAACTTCAGGTTCAATAGAGTTGAATTAAAAGTGAACAGTACGGGCGCTGACTTCGATGAGCAGTCTTTGAAAAAGTATTATCAGACCATCAACTTTAAGGCGGATGTCGTGGAGGTGATACAGCGTATCAACGCAAAAGGAAGGAGTGTTCTTGCGTTTTTGAACTTCGTAGAGGATGCGGAGTTTGTTTCTGCAACCTTGCAGGATAGCGCAACCGTACATGGAAAAACATCTAAAAAGGAACGAGCTAAGATAGAGGCTGATTTCAAGAGTGGAAAGCTTAAATCCGTAGTCAATTGTGGGGTATGGACAACAGGTTTTGACCATCCTTATTTGGATTGTGTTCTTATTGCCCGTCCAATGCGGTCCCTGTCAATGTATTATCAGATGTTCGGGAGAGCAATGCGCTTTCCTGCTGACTATCCTGACAAGGAAGCTTGGTTGGTTGATATGTGTGGGAATATGAACGTCTTCGGGCGTGTTGAAGAGTTGAAAGTAGACATGGATAAATTAGGGCTTCCCTGCATAACAGGAACGGGAGGTCGGTTACTAACAGGGGTTGCTCTAGATGAGCAGGAGACACCCGTAGATAAATTTGGGAGTAGGATATGAAAACAATAATAGGAATAGACCCTGCGAATGTACGTTCTGCGTTCTGCGTGTTTGACGGGAAGGTAGTGGAATTCGGACTTGTGGATAACGGGTCGTTTTTCGGGAGCATTTTGGATAGCTATGTTAAGAACGATATTGCTATGGTGTATATTGAAGACATTCAAGTAATGGGAATGCCTGTTGGACAAAGTGTTTTCAATACATGTAAATACATAGGGCGCTTACAGCTTCTATGTGAGCAAAATAATATCCCTTACGAGATGGTGAAGCGTACAGAAATCAAATTACATCACTGTAACACGACAAGAGCGAAGGACAGCAACATTAGGGCTGCGTTGATAGAAAGGTTCGGAGGGAAGGGAACAAAGGCAAATAAGGGCTTCTTTTACGGTCTTGCAGGAAATGACATTTGGAGTGCCGCTGCAATTTCAATCTACGGAAACGATAAATTGAATGGGAGATAAAGGACTTAGCATAGTAGGTAGCAGTAGAGCAAATGGAGCTAGGGAGAAAGACGATTTTTACCCAACTCCTGCCTATGCTGTAGAGGAGCTTCTTAAAAGGGAACAGTTTTACGGTAATATTTGGGAATGCGCCTGTGGGGATGGAGCCATCAGTAAAGTGTTGGAAAAACACAATTATGCGGTGAGTAGTTCTGATCTTATTGATAGAGGTTATGGACATACGGGAATTGATTTTCTAAATAGTGGATGGAAAGAAGTAGAGGCGAGTAATATCATAACCAATCCCCCTTATAGAAATGCCTTAGACTTCGTTCTTCAAGCAAAGAAGTGTGCCGACCATAAAATAGCTATGTTCCTCAAGACCGTCTTCCTAGAAAGCGAGAAGCGTTATGAGATGTTTCAGGATACTGAATTCCCGTTGAAAACTGTTTATCAATTCAGCAAGAGGGTTACGCTGTATAAGAATGGGGAGCGAATGAAAAACAGCGGAATGATAGCTTATGCTTGGTACGTATGGGATAAAGATTACAAAGGGGAGCCTACAATAGAATGGATAAGTAGTAATGATAAAAGCTAAGAAAAAACTCTGTTCAGGGTGCAATAAAGAGAGATACCTTTGGAGGTCCAATCCTCCATTGTGTAAGGATTGTGCGGCTAGGGTGTGGTCGGGCAAAAAACAAGCCCCTATAAAGGTCAAGCCTAAAGTGAAGGTTGGAAACAAATTACTTCACACAGCCCTTTATTATGCGAAATTCGGGTATGGTGACGAAGATTACGTTCCTTCGGAGATTTCAGGTAGCCCTGCTGTTGACGTTCATCATATTGACTGCAAAGGTGTCGGGGGTTCAAAAAGTAAAGACCGAATCGAGAACCTTATGGCGCTTACAAGAGATGAACACGTAGAATACGGAGATAAGAAGCAGTATATGTCTTGGCTATTTCAGAAGCACTTGGACTTCATGTTGGCTAGTGGAGTTAAGTTCGATGCGTCTTGGATTGAGGCTGAAATTGAGAAGTACGAGGAATTCGCTTAAATTTACAATACCAAAGAACATGTATGCACTCCAATTCCAAGGAGTGAGTAAAGTAGATGCTCGTTTCAGCTTAAGGTCAATATTCGATTCTTTGGGGGGTATGTTCTTTAGAGTAACACTTATTCGAAAATGAACGAGAACGGAGGTAAATTAGGACCAAACCTAAGAGAAGCCCCAATGGATTAGTCCTCCGTTGGGGCTTCGTTTTTTAGGTTGGATGGAACCTTATGCTTCTGCTCCGATCTCGTCAAGAACGAAATCAGTAGAAATGTACTCTGCTTTAGTAAGACCTGCGTCCTTTGCTTTCGCGTTGTATTTGGAAACAGCGTCATTCACGTTGTCAATTCCTCTAAGAACCATGTGAGGGGCGCTAGAAAGACCTGAAGACTTCATCTTGTCGCTAATGTAGGAAATGGCTCTAGCGGTGTCTGCTGACCCATCTACAGCTTCGATAACCTTGTTTGCAGCCTTAATATCCTCTTTCATGCCTGTAGCATTGGATACCGCAACTTTTAAAGACCTAAGAACATCTTCGCTGTACCCTAAGTATTCAACAGCCTCTCTTTCATCTACACCAAGTCTTTCGCTTCCGTAAACTAGGAACCCGTTTCTTGCTTCAATAACTGAGCTTGCAACACCCTTGTTTACCCATTTGAGTAGGCTGATTTCCTTTTCAGTCATTTCAGGGTTCACAAAGTATTTGATGAACATCCGTCTTGTCTTTGACTTAGGGTCTGTAATGACCTTATCGGAAAGCATGAAGTAAAGGTCTTCCGCTGTGTCGTCCTTAGTAGGCGCTTCCCCTATAAGGAATAAAGCATCTCTAAGCTTATTCACATCTCCTTTCATCTCATGCAACTTCGCACCGATTTCAATAGTGTCTTCGTTTGTAGAGATTTTCTGCTTTCTAGCTGTACGCATATCTTCAAAGTACCACTCTGCATTTGCCTTTGGACCAATAGCCTCTTCCAAATACGGGTCGTACTGCTCTCTATCGTTCCTGTCTAACATAAAAGGAACCTTGTTAAGGAAGTCTATTAGCTTTTGCAGCGTCTTCTGAGGAACATCTCCTTTGCGTATAATCACGTTAGGCTTACTCCTAGATACTGAAATCAATAGGGGGGCAACTTTACAAGCCGCCTGAAGTTCCTTCTCTGTATCGAACTTTCTTTCGATTATTCTCCAACCCTTTGTCATTGTGAAGGTTCCTCCATCGGGGTTAGCGATTTCTAGGGTCGTATCGAAAATCTGCTTGTTAGCCGTGAAATTTCGATTAATACCTATCCTGAATAGAACATCGGGGTCTTGCGTTACTGCTTTTTGATTTCTCTTTTGAATTGCCATTGTGAAACTATGTTTATTTTAAACTAGGGTTTAGACAAAGGTATCCAAAAAAAAGAGGAAAACAACTTAATGCTTTCCTCTTCAATAAAGTGCCTTCTTAGTTGCTTAGAGCAATGAAGGATCAGCGTCAGTAGTTCCTGCTGCGTAGTAGTTCTGAACCTCTTCAAATCTATCTGTAAGCAATAGTGCATTAGATGCGCTTGCTACAGTGTCGATAAAGAAATGCTTCTCGAACGGTGCTACATCACCAACAGTCATTGTGCTTCCTGAAGGCTCGCCTCCTGAAACAACAACTTCATGATAAACGTTGGTTGCAACGATGTCTACATTAGGGTCACCCCCACCTGTAATACCTCTGTCTGCTGTAAGATCTGCTCCAATGCCTGTTGCGTTAGACGAAAGCAGTTCGTAGTCACAAGATGCAGCGGTAATTGAACCTGTAATTACCAAGATGTCGTAAGTGACACTTGTGTTGGTCGTTACGGATGCTGCTCTAAGGATTACTCCTTGTGCTGCTGTCTTTCCGTTGATTACAGCCGTTCCTGTCCATCCTGATAACTTGTGAAGTTGTCCGACAGCCAAGTAGGTTGTATCACCTTCTAGCATTGTAAGAACCAATCCGCTTACAGATAAGTTTCCGCTTGATGTTTCAGCGTCAAGAGAGCTTGCGAAAGTCACATTGTTTGCTTGCTTCAATCGAATAACCGCATAACCCGTAAGGGCTGTGATAGTTACACCTCCGTTTCCTGAAGTGATCTCTGCTGCTGTTGCGAACAATTGTCCTGCGTCAATCAAAGACTGAACTCCTGCTTCGAAAGCTGCTCCAAGGATAGCTGCCGTTACACCTGAAGGAGCATAATACTCCATGTAGTGTGAAAGCACTTTACCTCCAACCTCTTGCTCTAGCAAGTAAGAGTAAGTAGTTCCTGCCGCAGGAGCAGCCGTAGCTGTAACCGTACTCACTTGCAATGTTTCTGCAATGAACTTGTTTACAACGATGCTACTTGCTTCTCTACGTAGAAACCCTTCGGTATCTCCCGTTACAGTAACTCTTCCGTCTCCTGTTGATAAATCACCTGCGGTAGCTGCTACCGAGTTGATTACGAAATTTTGTGTGTTTTTTGCTGTTGCCATTATTTCTTAGTTTTTTTTAGGCGTTAGAATTAAAGTGAAGCCTCAAATATCCCTGAGAAATTACCTGTTACCATGTTTACTCCACCATGATACATCAAGTTCAATTCAGAACGGTCAACCGCTGAAGTGCTTACTTGGTACATATCAGGGTTTTGTAGTTGACCATCAGCAGTAGGCATTCCTACAGGACAATCACCGATACCCGTACTTCTTCCGATATAGAAAGGAGAACTTCCAAAGTGAAGTTTTTCGATTGCAGGAACCGTTCCTGAACCAACTGTTTCAACAGGATCTTGGTCAATGTAGTATGCTGACCACTCCTTCTTCATTCCTGTCATTCCAACTCCTGCCGTAGGGTAGTTGTCAAAATCACGCTCTTGGAACAATGCAAGGCTGTGGATCAAATCTACTTCGTGACCTCCAACCAAATACTTGTTAGCATTCTCGTTGATAGCGTCCGTTCTTGGAGCCTGTGGGTCAATCTGACGAATGTATCCTGCGGTGAAGTTATTCATGATGTGAGCATAAAGCTTACGACCCATGTATAGTTTCTTCAATCGGATGTATCCTGCTCGTCTATCAGCAACGTTATCCAAGAAATCTTGGAACTGTCCCTGAGTAGGTAGAGCGCCAAACGTAGAAACGATACCGCCTCTGTTTCGGATAGCCCAATCTACACCACCATTTCGTGAGTAGTCGTTATTCGGGTCCCAATCAGGAAGCCCCCATAACCAAGTTCGCTCAATGTCTTTCAACATACGGTCAAGAGTACGAGTAATGTCACCATTAACCCAATACTTACCTGCTGATTCGATACGTGCTTTGTGCATGTCCACTCGGTTCCACTCAGCACCTTCTCTCATAAGGCTTAAGTAGTTGGTCTGTACTTCAGGGAAGTAGTTGATACCTTCAACTCTAGAAGAGTTTCGGTACTTCTTCGTTACACCCATTGCCTGAACGTTGTTCCCTACTGTGAAGGATGCGTTCAATTGAGCAACAGTTGAACCTGAAACAGGAGCTACTGTAATCTGTCCTGCTACAGCAGCGACAATCTTACCTTGAATTTGCTTTGAGTTACCAAACATGATGCTTCCCTCACGGAAATAATCAACAGGATTACCACCAATCGGTACAAGGTCAACTACAAGGTTTCCACCTACAATAGCTGTTGCCTGAACCTCTGCAACCAATTCATCGTCACCGATAAAGGTCTCGCGGTATTCGAGTACATCAATAGATTTTGAAGCCATAGGGATTCCTACATTCAATTGCTCAATATCCTGCATGAAGTAGCAACCCTTGCTTATCTTTCTTACCCTTGAAACATCGTTCCAATCAATAAGTGTGCTGATTTGGAGGTTATCCAAAACGCTTAGTGTTGTTAATGCCATTTTCTTATTTTTTTAGGCGTTAGTTCAAATTAAATCATTCCTGCCTCCTTCTGTGCTGCGGCTAATGCCTTTCTAGAGTCAACTGGACTCTTTCTTGACGCAGAAGATCGGGCTTTCAAACCAAGAGGCTTTCCTTGCTTTAGGGCGAACATCCTTTTCATATTCTTAGACATCCTCTGTTGGGCTGCTTCGATTATTTCATATCTGTTCTCCCATAGAAGTTCTTTCTCTATAGCTTCACTAATGTTCGGAGTTCCATCAGCTTTTTTGGAGGAAACCCCCTTAGAGCGAATGTTCTTCAAAACCTTAGCGGTTCTTTCGTTATCTACTTTGACCCCAAAGAATGTGTTACCTAAGTAATCGTTTTTCAGCGCAGTTTCGGCTTCGGTCACGACTTTGGTTAGTTCTTCTTTAGATTCAATCGCATTTGACGAAATCTTTGTTGAAAAAGCTTTCAATCCTTCTTTCTGTTGCTTTTCTATATCAGCACGTATTGAAAGGACCGCTTTAGCCTTCTCTATTTTTGACTTATCGTTAAAGTCGTCCATCTCATCAGCAATCTCTTCATCTGTAATAGATGGGTCTGCTTGCTGTAGTTGGTTCAACTCATATTGTTTCAATTGTTCGGGACTCAAGTTCTTTGCGTTAAACGCTAAACCTGATTCTGTTACCATTCCTATAAAATCAACTTCTCCTGACTTCTTGGCTTCAACGTAGGCTTTGAAACCTTCGTCTTCTTTCATCTTCCTGTATTCATCCAATTCCGCCCTTACATCAGACGGGAGTTCGGTATCGGAATTCTTATCGCCTCCTGTGTCACCTCCCGAAGGAGCAACCCCGTTTTTACTTCCCTTTCCAAAGAAGTCATCACCTAAATAATCATCACTATCATCATCATCCGCACCATCAACAACAGCTTTTTGAGCCATTTCCATTAACTCACTCTCTGACTTCCCTTCGTTTTCAGGGTCTTTAGAAAACTCATTCAACTTAGCAATAACTGCTTCGTTGTCCTTCTTCATCTCACTCAATCTCTCAACTTTAGCTGCTTCAATCTCATCAGCAAGTTCGTCTTTAGCCTTTCCTGCATTAGCCTTTAATACAGCTTCCTCTACATCGGAAACCGCATCATCGGAAAGTTCAAATTCAAACGCTGCGTCATCTTGCAACTTATCGTCTTTCTTTTCGTCTTCTAAATCTGCCATGTCGTTATGTTAGTGTTTGTATAATTGTTTTAAAGCCCGAAAGCGTAAAGCAAATATACAAATTCCATGAAATCTACGAATTGTAAGTTGTTGAAACACAACCCTTTACATCTTTCAAGTGGCTACACTTTGCAGGTGTGAAATGAGCGAGTAATTAAATCAACGGATTGGAAGATGGCATTCCTGCTTCGCTTCCCATGTCCACGTTTCGTTGCATATTAAGCTCCTCACGCTTAATTTGGTTCTTTTCGTGTTCGGGTGCTTCCCGTATCATATCTCTTTGCGCTGAAGCTTGGTTGTTGGCTGCGTCCTGTTCTTGTTGCGCTTGTATCTGACGTTCCTGTTGTTGTTGTTGGAAAGCCATATCTTCTTTACGCTCTCTCTCCCTCTTCATTTCTTTGAGTTCGAAAGTCTCCTTCATTTTTCTTTGAAGCTCCGTAACGGTTCTTGCGGTCTTACTATCCAACCACTCAATAGGACCGAAGCCTGTTTCCTTAAAGTTCTGCGCCCAAGCAAGAGCCATCGTGTTAAGTTCTGCTCTAAGCTCGTCATCTATAAAGTCTTCCATTTCCACTCGGACTTGGAGATCTTCTACGTTGACTTCTTTAATAGCTTTCCAAAACTCTCTACTTGCTTTAGAGAATATCAATTCAGCTTCATCAGCGTTCTTCGCGTCCAACAGCATTGTTTTCGCTGCATTGAGGATGTAGTGTTCGATATGAGCAAAGTGCTGAAAGAAGCCTTGCATTATACCTACTGTTCCGTTATTTGCTTGAGATATGGTTGCTTGTTGCGTACCTCCTCCAATGTATGTTTGCTGCATACCTGTAGTGATACGAGATTGAGAAACAACATCGCGCATGTCTTGGAACATTTCCTTACGAAGTTCCATATAGACCTTTATGTTCGGGTCAAGTGAAAGGTCTAACACTTCTACGGGCTTCCCGTTGACGATAGGCTCTTCTCCATCTCCCCTTTTCAATACGGTTATTCCGTCACGTTTGAAATCCTCAACAAGGGTTTTCGCTGTAACAGCATCGCCCCCTAAAGATTCAGCCCATATAATAGGAACCTTACCTAAGTCTTTACTTATTCGTTCCCTGACCCTGTTTAGGAAAGCATCACAATCTGATTGTGCTTGCCTGAATCTATCTACAGGAGAAACATTCCTCCCTAGAACGGTGTCGGGGCTATATATGAATATCGGTATGATAGGGTATTCAGGTTTAGCCATATCGTAAACGATATTGTTAGCCTCTCCGTAATCAACTAGAATAGTGTCTCCAATTAATGTTCCTCTATATAGTGTATTGTAAAAGCCTTCGTCATCACCTTTATTGTAGACTGAAGCTACAAAGTAGCCTGTAACACAAGCCATTCTCCTAACTTTTCCACTCTCAACCCAAGCGAACCCTTCATCAGGTTGTTCGTTTCGGGAGATAGCGGCTAAAGTGGTTGTGGCTGAAGATGTATTCTTACTGAACATGTTGTCCAATTCTTCGAGAACATCTTTACTTGTGAGATTGTATGCTTGAACTATTTCTTCTTTCGTTTTCCAAGAAAGGAACCCTTTGAACAGTGAGTATCTGTTGAAATCATCATCTTCATCGCTCCTATCCCACATCAGGTCTTCAGGTCGTATTCCTTCTAGGTTGATTCTAGAGCTTGAGGAATCTACGTGTGTCCCGCAGTATCTTCCTATTACAACATCCCTATACCTTCTAGGCATTGTTTCCTTTACGGAATTCACGTTATTGATGAAGTTCAATAAATCCATTCCGAACTTCTCAATCTTATGGGAAGGCTTTCTTATTGCCTCTTGTATTGCTACATCCATATCTGTTCCTGCTTCTCCTTCAGGCATGAAGTTGGCTCCCATTTCTGCGAACCTTTTGAAGATTTCAGGAAGTTTCTTCTTAGCCTCTAGCATGGCAATCTTACCCTGCTTAATAGACTGAACGGATGGGTCTAAACTCTCTACTGTTATTGTTGTGCCTACGAAATGCTTTACAACGGGTCCGACCATGTGTTGAACGGTCTGAAAGATTTCATGTCCATTACTCCAAGGAGAGGGTAATTCCTTTCCTTCTTGCCACTCTGTAAGATATGCGTAAGGGTAGTTCTCCTGTTGAGCTTGGTAGAATTGGTAGTTTAGGCGGATTTCATCGACAGGGGAGTTTTTAACCATCACCTTCCTGTTGTCGTTGAAGGTCTCAATGGGGGTGTTATACTGCGTGTTCCATTGAGAAACCATAAACCGAAGATATTCCGACACCATCCCGTGTATCCCTCCGTGTTTCTTCTTTAAGGTTCTTTTAGTGCCGACCACATCGGGTCTTTCTGTTGTAGCTATGCCCTTATTGGGATTGTCGAGAATATAGTAGTTTGACATTCTATCGAGAAAAAGTTGTAATGCAAATTTACAAAAAGCATAGCGTAAAAATTATTAGCAAATAATGCTTTAAAGTTTTGAAGGAAGGAATTACTCTTCCAAATATATTCTCTTCCCCATTTTGTCATCCATGTATGGGGCAGGTTCAAAGAAAACGGATGAAACATTCACCATTCCTAAGTTTCCTTCTTTAAGCTTTACGATTGCAACGGGTGTTTCGCTATCTCCCTGCTTGTATTGGAATGTTCCAAAGTATAGAGATGGGTAGCTTCCTTTTTTGGTTTTAACTACACATTTTGAGCCTACTTCATTAATGTTCATATCCCTAGAGGTTTCATGTTTTCCATCATAGCGTCATGCTCTGATCTGTATTTCGGGTCCATTTCCTTCCTGTATCTAACTACTGTCCTTCCTTTATTATCTGTTGTGGTGTAGGCAACCTCTTTGTAAGTGGCTTTCATAGCAAATGAAGCTCTTTGCCCGTCTGTTATTGCCATTCCTCTATGGAACACTTCAGCCATGAAGATAGCATCCATAACATCCGTGTTCGCGGTTCCAAATACTCTCAACTGCTCTAGAATGATTGGGAAATCAACATTCTCCATGTGGTCTCTGAAGTGGTCGAATCCTGCGCTGTAAATTCTCTCCCTGTTGTGATTGTCCTTATACACCCCCCTTACAGAATTCTTCTTGTATGCCTTTGAGCCAATCCATCTAGGTTGATAAGCAAGGCTATTGAGGTTGTTGTCGAATTTATACCTATCGTAGAGTAATTGTGCGGAGTTACGCTCAATCATATTTTGACATGGTGCTGTTTCTCCGTAAAGCGCCTGAGCATCTTTCAGTTCTCCGTAAATGAGGTCTATATCTGAAGTCCTTCTTAGGTATATCCCAACATAGGTATTCAGTTCTATACACTTGATTACAGTACAGTGCATGGAGTGGTCTGTGTCTTCGGGGTCTAGAGTCGATTCTTCTTTAGACATAAGCATAGGGATACAGTCTGTTCCCATTATGTACGTCATCCCCTTTTCAGGCGCTTGCGATATTATCCAAGCTCCTTTAGGGTCGTTCTCGAAGCTCATCTTACCGTTGACCTCCTTGATTTTTATTGACCGTATGTTTCTAGGGTTGTTTCTAAGTTCCGTTTCTTGGTCGGGTATCTTGTCTGCAACGTCTTTCGGAATTACCCCTACTTCATCCGATTGGAATACTTCATCAATATCAATCGGGTATCTCTTAATAAAGGAGTTAAGAGGTCGTTTATCGGGGTTAAGGTCAAGAATCTTTCTCCACCAAAGGATGTATGCTGTCGCTCTCTCTACGTCTGAGTGTCCGTTGATACAGAAGTTTTCTTCAGATACTTTCTTTCCGTCTAAGTCCCTTATTGTTGCGGATGTGATACCCATAGCCCCTGAAAGGAATAAGCATCTTACTTGACCGTGTTTTGCGCTCTCCCAAATGGTTCTCGCTTGCTTCAGTCCTAGTCTAGATACTGAACCTGCTGAACCTCCTGCAACCATAATACCAACCCTTCCAAGTCCTGACATCAGACAAGATTCAACAGAAGCCCTTACTTCTTCAGGATATGGATGAAGGAATAACTCATCTAGGAAGCCGTATTTCGCTCTAGCGCCCTCTAGGTTAGTTACATCATTCTTGTCTTGAGATGTTTGCCTACAAACTATATCAGCTATGTTTCCTGTTGGGTTCCCGTCTTCGTCAATTTCCCCAAGTTTGGCTCCCTTACTCTTGTCGTATGAAATCCTGTTACTCCTCAACCTGTCATCCATAGAAGCGTGTTGCGCTATGAATTTATTTGCAAGTAGGTCTGTTGCTCTAGTGAGGTCGGCAGATGTCATCAACGATGTAGATCCTGCGAACATGATTGAAATCCATAATGGAATTAACCCTCCGAATACAGATGAAAGCCCAATCTCTCTACGTTTAAATACGTAGAGGTCAATCTCATTCTCAAAGCTTGTTAGGAATTCATTCAGGGTCACTTCATCTACATCTCTCCAAAACGGGCGTATAAGGTTTCCCTCTGCGTCCTTTATCTTCATTTGGGTCAAGTAGAAGTAGTGTATTCCCGATAGGTTGTCATGTCCTTCTCCCCATCTCCGTTTTTGCTCCCTGTGCCAAGGCTTTATTATCTTCTCCCCCTTCTCCTTGTGTATCAGGACCAATTCTAACTGCTCGTCATACTCGTCTTTTAGTTCGTCAATCTCTTCGTTGAGCCTATCTATTTCACTCTCCTTTTCGTATTTATCGACATCCTTTGCCTTCTTTATTTTGGCAAGTTCCTTCCGTAACGGGGGGAGTTCAATCTTTATCTCCTTTGCTCTTTCCTGACATTTATCAGATAAAGCAAACTGCTTTTCCCAAGCATCTCTTAAAGGTTTTTCTTCCTTCTCGTATTGGGCGTATTCAAACTTCGGGGGTTTAACGGGTATAGGTTCGGGTAGAACCAATACAGGTATTTCGTTTTCCTCTATCTCGTCTTCAAACATGAAGCGTAAAGATAGTTGAAATGTATTTTAAGATGAAATAGGGTTTAAAACCCCATATCCCCTTGCGAAGAGGTGTCGTCTAGGTCGTCTAGGTCGTCAAATTCTTCTGAGCGTGGCATAGGAGAACGATAGTTATCAGGTATGTCGTTTGGGGATGGCGCTGTAAGGGATGGCTCCTCCCATTCGCTGAAAGAAGTTGTTTCGCTATGAAATCTAATAGCCACTTCCCCTGTCTTTCCTTCTCGGTTCTTCTCTACTAAATACAAGCACAATCCATCGGTTGAGCCGTAATTATCGTCCATGTCAATCTTGTAATATTCAGGTCGATATAAGAAAGCGATTATATGTGCGTCCTGCTCAATGGAGCCTGATTCACGTAGGTCTGACATTTGGGGCTTTTTGTCTCCGCCCCTTTTCTCAACATCTCTACTTAATTGAGCCAAAGCAATTAAGGGGATATTCAGTTTCTTGGAAACATTTGCTAGTGTTGTGCTTATTTCAGCAACTTCCTGTTCTCTGTTTTTTCCCTTCCCTGAATTCTGTACTCGTTGTAGGTAATCAACGTAAACTATCTCTATGTCGTTCTTGTGTTTCTCTGCTACAATCCTGTTTCTTATTTCATGTAGCTTCAGGCAATCGTCTATTATAATCAACTCGCTGTCGATTATCTCCTGCATTTCAGCGTTCAATACTCCCCATTCGTCCTCACTAAGACTTCCTTCTCTTATCTTCCATGCAGGGATGCCTGTATGTAGAGA
>Ga0208299_1000132_pt1 | contig 72461 bp, 86 predicted proteins | sample 15_taG_FD_184089 | JGI IMG/M metagenome (GOLD analysis project Ga0208299, IMG submission 184089) | Marine viral communities from the Subarctic Pacific Ocean - 15_ETSP_OMZ_AT15312 metaG (SPAdes) (version 2) | ecosystem: Environmental > Aquatic > Marine > Oceanic | place: Pacific Ocean | collected... | reverse complement strand
TAAATAGTATGATTAGAGGTAGAATAGAAAAAAATCAATTAAGATCAAAGGGATCTACAAATTTACACTTTAAGTGGGACTGAGGTGAATAATGGCTTTTAGTAAGGGTATAATTGGATCTACTCCGTATGGACAATCAGGCTCTACTGTTTTTCATCTCGTGACGAACACAGAGGTGGAGCATAGTGAGCGTTTAACACGTTATCGTGAGTACCAGCGTTTTTATAAGGGCAACCAATGGGATCACAATAGGGACATAAACGAGCCTCTATTAACGATTAATTATTGTCGAAGATTTGTGGACGCGCAGGTGAACTTCTTAATGAAGTCGGGTTTTTTGATAACGATCCCTGATGACCCAGCGACAGCTTCTAAAGAGGATGAAGACAGAGAGTTTATACGTTTGATGTTGGAGAAGACATGGGAGCGTAACCGTAAGGAACTTGTAGCGTTTGAGATGGCGCAGATGGGTTCTATAACGGGAGATGTCTTTATAAGAGTGAGTTGGGAGGACAGTGATCCGATTGAGCCACCTTATGCGCGAGTTGACGTATTACCTTCTCAGTATGTGTTTCCTTCTTTTGGTGGGCCACATGGTGTAGACAGGAAGCAGGTCGACTCGATTTTAATCTTATTCCCTAGATTTAAGAATGGTGATGCACACACTAAGAGTTTTGGGGATATTCCCTCTAACTCTGTCGAGTGGTACGGTGAGCGTTGGTATAAAGATAAGGTGATACACTACACCCCAGAAGGTCAGGTGATTACTAAAATCAATCCTCTAGGCGAGATCCCTATTGTCCATATTCCGAATTACCCAATGGCGGGTGAGTTTTATGGGCGAAGTGACCTTTGTGATATTATAAAGTTACAGAGGGAGTACAACGAGAAGTCTACGGACATCTCTGATGTGATTAATTATCATGGTAGTCCTGTGACGATTGTGAAGGGTGCTAAATTAACTTCTCTTGAGAAGGGGCCAAACAGAATGTGGGGTTTACCTGAGAATGCGGAGGTTGAAAATTTGGCTCTTGGAGGAGAGTTGAAGAGTAGTCTTGAGTATTTAGACAGGGTGAAGCAGGCTATGCACGAGGTTGGTGGTGTTCCTCAGATCGCGTTGACGAGTAATGTAAATAACAGGGAGACGGGGGCTTCTGTATCTATGAGATATATGCCGATGTTGGAGAATCGTCAGGTTAAGATTCAGACCTATGGGGCGGGTCTTCGATTAGTGAACAGGTTGATGATGAAGATCACGAGTATCGCTGATAATGATTTTGGTAGGAAGTTTGAGAAGTTATCTATCAATAATAGGTTTAGGAACGAAGTGATCTTCCCTAGTCCTTTACCGAGGGACGAGTCTATAGAATTGGACAGAGCTTCAAAGCGTCTTGATGTTGGTCTAACCAGTAAGAGATATGAATTACAGAAGTTAGGTTTCTCTCAGCGGGAGATTGAGAAGATCACTGCTGATTTGAAAGAAGAGCGTGAAATTCAAGCGGAGATGGAGTTTGAATTAGGTCAAAAGTTTGGAGAGGAGGCCGATATAGGTTTTGAAGATCTCGTTGAAGAGAAGAAAGAGCCTAGTGGTAATCCTAACCCTAAGAGGCCGAATCCCGATGTGACGAGTAACTCTATAAGCGTAACTAAGTCGAGGATAGCGGATGTCGAGTAAGAGATTTACTCCAAAGAGTTCATCTAAGACAGGTACGATCTCTTCTAAGCACATTATTCGCCTTTCGGATGGTACAACACAGGTTTTAACTTCAAAGCCTCGTAGCGTTAGAAAAGGAGAGAAGAATGGTGAGGTGCGTGATGCTAAGAGGCGTATCCTTAACCGTTTGTCTCGGCAGGAGGGTCGGATACGGGGTTTAGTCCAAGAGGGTATAAATAAATTCGAGGTAGAGATACATAAGGTGGAATTGAAGAGTAAGAGAGACAAAGAGGGGAAGTTAAAAGTTGTCGAAAAGACAGATTTAACCCTTAAACTTGATAAGATTGTTAGGGGTGTTGTACGGGATGCTCGTGATGAGATATTTAAGAACCTGAAGGGTAGTGTAAAGACTTATCTTATAGGGGTTAGGCGGGGTTCTCCTAAGGGAGATCTTCTCTCTATGAAGGAGATAGAAGACTTATCTTCTAAGATTGCAGTTTCTGTTTATAAGAAGAAGACGGGTTATAACAATAAGACGACCGCGAATCGTTTGGGGGCGTTGGGGGCGAACATGGAGGGGGAGTTATCTAAGTTAATGGATAAGACCTTTGTAGAGAGGTTCAATTACCGTTCGGTTTTGAAGAAAAAGTTAATTGATCCAAAGGGGTCTGGGGGTGCTTGTGTCTCAAGGGGGGTTGCTCGGATAAGTAGAACAGAGCAAAACAGGGCGATTCACGAGGCTACACTTGAGGTTATGAAAATAAAAAATATCTCTCTAGCATATTGGAGGCTAAGTGCTTCTCATGTCTCTTATGGTGGTGCTGAAGTTTGTGAAGTTTTAGCGGTAGGTACGGGATTAGGGGTAGAAGACGTAATCCCATCAGGGGTTAGTATTCTTGGTTTATACATGGCGAATAGCTTCCCTTCGATCCCTCATCCTAACTGTATGTGTTCTATAGAACCTTTATATATTTAACTTTTTTTTGAAAAGTTGTTATACTTCATCCATAATTGTAATGTTTCTACAATTTCTTCCAAAAGTAAAACAGGAGGTAGGTATATGCCTATGTACTCAACCAATAAAGCTCAGAGCGCATCTGCTTCTGAATCTGGAATCGACAGCAGTGATCGTGGGACAACCGATTACTTCACCACTCCTCGCGCAGACAATCCTGCAAAGGTTCAAGGCGCGAAGATTGAGATGAACAAAAACGAAGCGGGTCAACACGCTAGACGCGCTCCACAATCTCCACGTTTACGCTAAAGATCTTTAGAACACCTTAACCGAGGAACACATAATACATGAGTGACACGCCAACAAATCCCGTAAATGATAAAGATGAAAGTCAAGTCACCCCACAGGAACCTCAATCTGAGAAGACCGCCAAAGCTGACTCTAGTCCTGAGTATATTACAAAGGATCAAGTAGAGATTATGCTTAATAAGGTCAGGAGTGAAGAGAAGAGTAAACTTCGGAAGTCTTTAGATAAGACGAAAGAAGAGAATGACGCTCTCGCTTTAAAGAATCAGAAGGTGGAAGAAGAACTCAATTCCACGAGAGAACAATTAAAGACAATCAAAGATTCGTCTCTCAGCGAATATGAGAAGGTAAACAAGCAGATCGACCTGTTAATCGCACAGAACGCTTCATTAACTGAGAAGTTACAAACGGTGGCTGAAGACGCTGACAATAAAGTCAAGATGTCCGAAGCTCGTTCTTATCGGGAGAAGCGTATCAAGGAGGCGGGTTTATTATCTGCTGATATGGTTGTGGGTTCGACCCCAGAGGAGATTGATAATTCTATCGAGATCCAATTACAAAAAGAGAACGCTCTTAAAGAGAGACTAGAAGATAAGATTCGGGGGGAATTGGCGGTAAACGTACCGAAACCTGTTTCACCTAACAATCAAGAACCTTCTATCGCTCCTCAGAAAGATCGTTGGAATTTATCAAAACTAAAGCCAGACGAGTATAAGTCATTAAGACAGAAGATGCTTGCACAGGCTTTGGATTCAATTAGAAATTAGACTTTCATTTAATCAAGGAGAATAATTATGGCAAATGTAGGTTCAGGCGTAGCAACACAAGCCCCATGGACTCGACTTCCAGAGGCACTTTTAGACGTATATTCATTAGACATTCTGCACGAAGCGCAGGGGATCATGCGATTCGAGGACTTTGCAGTCCGTAAGCAAGACCTTATGGCGAGTGCTGGTGAGAATCTCAAGTTCACTATCTATGATGATCTCGCTACTCAAGGCGGTACTATAGACGAGCATACGAGTCTCTCTGCACAAGCAATGACCGCATCTCAGAAGACTATCCAAGTTACTGAGTACGGAAACGCAGTAAATGTTTCTGAGAAGCTCCTCCGTTTGAGTTATGACGATCTCATGGCAGAGACTGCGACTCTCTTGGGTCGGGACTATGCTGTCGCTCGTGACGTTGCTCTTCGTGACGCTCTCTCTGCTGATCTTACTCACGAGATCTTCTACGATGCTTCTGCAATGACGGGTGCAAACCTTTTGAGTGTTGCAGAGAAGTTTGATACTGAGATTGTGCGCGAAGGCGTTAAGAAGTTGCAGATTGAGAATGCACCAAAGTTCAATGGTGATTTTTATGTCTGTTTCCTCCATCCTCATCAGGCGACTGAATTGCGTAGAGATGGTGATTGGCAGAGTGCAAATAACTATGCGAACACTCGTAATCTCTTCAGCGGTGAGTTAGGCCGATGGGAAGACGTTGTCTTCATCTCGACTACTCATGCTAAGAATGGCGCGTATGCAGGTGTTGGTCTTGATGCTGCTTTGACTGGTTCTGGTAATGGTGGTGCTGATGTGTATGAGGCTCTTCTCTTCGCAGATCAGTGTCTTTATGTCGCTGATGCCCTCCCTGTTGAACTTCGTGACAACGGTGTAGAGGATTTCGGTCGTACTCGTGGACTCGCTTGGTACTCAATCTTTGGGACTAAAGCACTCATGGGTAACTATGGCGTGAAGCTGTACACTCTCTAAGAAGGTTTAAAAGATGACCGAGCAAACAACACCAAAAAAGCGTGGGCGAAAGAAAAAGGTTGCTGAAGAAGAAGCGACCGAGATTGCAGTAGCAGTCGCAAAGCCTAAGCCTAAAAAGAAGAACACAGAAGCGGTTATCCCAGAGGTTCCACCTAAGACCGAAGAGGTTCAGGTAGCACCGAAGAAGCCTATTGAGAAGTCCGTTAAGGTCAAAGCGTTGGTCAGCGTAAGGGGTAGTATTGGAAAATATAACTATCAATTACAGGAGGGTCAGATTTACACTTTCCCAAGAACAGTCGCTGAGAATCTAATCAATAGCGGTAGATGTATCTAATAGATGAGCGGGGTCGACCAACATGGCAGATATAAACTCTCTTGTGAGACGTATCAGATCTAGGGTGCATGACACTGTTAGTCACCATGAATCCCGCGATGAGGGTCGACCTGTTTATTTAGATAACCACTACATTGATTCAGTGTACAGTGGTTTAGGGAGGATCAATTTAGACCTCGATTCTGCCTATACTATAGACCTCTTACCTACCAAGTATGAATACTTGTTGGAGGTGAGGGGGACTATAAATATGTGTTATGTGAGGGGTGGCGAAGGCGCATCTGGAGACGTTGAGGATTTCCCTAATGTCCCTGATCAGATTGTCACTGTCCCTCAATTAACAGTCCAAAGACAGCAGATGCCACTAGAGGGGCCAAAGTATTGGCTCAAATTGGCGGAGAAGTTAGAGGACGAATATAACAATGCGCTTCTCAGGCTCCAAGATCGGGGTGATGAGGGTGCAGGTATCCAACAAGCTGTTATGACTCGAATGAGTCTAAGAACAGGTCGTAGGATGTCTTATATGTTTGATGATCCGATTGCGGTTCCTGATTTTGCGATAGCGTTATCGGGTAGCAGTGTGAAGATTACTTGGGGAAGAGTCCAAGACGCATACTTTAACTTCTACCATGTAGAACGTGCGGCGAATAACGACTTTTCAACAAGTTCTGCCATCTTTACAACGAGTGATAATCAAATAAGCACATTCACAGACACTCCTGTTGCGGGAGAGTGGTATTATCGGTTGGTGGTTGTAAACAGTAATGACCTAAAGTCATATTCACAGGCATCATCAGTGGTAGTGGTATGAGTCTAGTGGACGTAGCTGAAAAAGCGTTATTGAGGGGCCATAGTATCTATGGCGAGGAGTTTAGGCTTCTCAAATACATCCCTACAGCGACTGGTGGTATATACCGTCAGCGCAAACGCGCTTATGAGAGTCCTTATACACTTATAGGGAGTATCTCAAGAGCACCTACTGAGGAGTTATTAACTCCGATAGGGGAAGGTTCTCAGAGGACGGCTACTCTGACGATCCCGATCTCTTCAGTGAAAAAGTTATTTGGTAATTCTACGGCTTTAGAGAAGATGATCACCTCTAGTGATTTAATAATCTTCGATAAAAGGGTCTGGAGAATAACCCAAAGTGCCTTGACGGGTAGGTTAAAGGATAGACCTCTATTCTTTTCTATCTTATTAAGGGAGAAGTTAGGCGAGAAAGAGGTAGAATACCTATGACTCGTAATATGACTGTAAAGACTCGCGGTACGATAATGGGTATTAAGATTAATACTACGGGTACTGATTTAAGAGCTTTACAGAAAGCGATGTCTAGAAAAGAGATCGTAAGGGACGTTAAGAAGATCTTTAGGGATCGTTTAAAGGGTCGTATCCCTATGCTTAGGGAACAGTTAATAAACGGCATCGCAGGGTATGTGGGGACTAAGGAATACGAGTCTACGGGTCATGGTAGCCACAAACCTCACTATGACATCCATAATCCTCTGACGTTATTGATGGGGCCGAGAGTGTTGTTGATCCGTATGGATAAGGGCAAGGGAGACAGGATTGAAGTCTCTACCTCCTTTAGTAATCGGGTTGTTAAGGGGATTAACTTCCATTGGAATATGGGAGAAAAGACCCCTAAAGCATCCTTTATTGCACAGAGGTTTAATGACACTTGTTTACCTTTTATAAAGGACGGACATTTTGGGGACATCTTTGGTGAGTGGGGAGAGAACAATAAAATTAGTTTTGAGTGGGCGATTGAGTTATATATGAGGGATAGAAAGAAAGCGTTATTCGGAGGTGGACATGGCGCACCCGCTATATAAGATCGAAGATGCCTTCGCTAAAACCTTTACGGGCAGAGTAATGTCAGACAGAAACGGGCGAAGAAACGCTGTTCCTGTCTTTTTAGATTACCCTGATATAGAGGAGGCAGAAGATCAGAGGTATCCCTCTATCTCGATCATGTTTAATGGGATGATCCCTGAGACGGACTTATATGATAGTCAGTCTGATTATAATGTTGAGGTGAATTACCAAACCTCGCCACCGACCTTCATTAAGAGGCGAGTAGGTGAGTATTATCGGATCAATTATGAAGTAACCACAAACGCCTTATCTGCTTGGGAAGACCGAGATTTAATGCGTTGGGTGGAATCTCGATTTGCGCCCAGAGACTCAATAGAAGTTGAGGGTGTTCATTATCATGTCTTCAGAGAGAGCTTTAATAGTTTTAATGAAGTCGACATTGATACAGTCATTTACCAAAAGACATGGAGTTTCTCTATCCTAGCAGATATTGAGGATACGGATAACGATTCACATGAAAAGGGTATAAACGAGATACGGATTGAGTCTAACGTAGTGAGGACTCAGAATAAAATTATCTTTGAAGAAGGCGCAGAAAGACCAAAATATGTGTATAATAGACCTCAGTCGTCTGAGAAAGCTATAGATGCCGATAAAACACTCCACAGGAATTTCGCCTTTGATGACAACAAGTTTTGGTTTCTTAAAAAGAAATGAGGTTTTAAATGGGCTATACTAGACCAGATATTTACATTGAGGAGATCCTATCTCCTGAACAGGCTCCAACAGGAGTTTCTACATCTATTGGTGCTTTTGTCGGTGCGACCGCACGAGGCCCAGTTGATCGTCCAATTTTGATCACCGCGTTTGCAGACTTTACTCGAATCTTCGGTGGGCCTGTAGAGAACGAGAATCTGTATTACTCAGTGCGCTCCTTCTTTCAGAACGGTGGCGTTTCTTGTTATGTGGTTCGTATGTACGCGGTTGCATCCAATCCTGTTAGTGCGAATTTTACCTTCACCGATGAACTTAATTCGGCTAATTTGCTGGAAGTCTCAGCGGGTTACAGAGGGGATGATTCTTTTGGGGTTGCGGGTAAAACCCTTACTGTCAGAATGGCTCTTTCTGGACGAGTGAGTGCTACTGTTGATACTGTCACAGTAGCAACGGATCTTGAGATTCATGTTAGTTCTATTAATGGGATGGTGAGCGGTGCAGTTCTAAAGATCGATGAAAATGGAACATTGACTTATGCTGTGGTTAAAGACACTTACTCAAAATTGGATGGGGGTGTTCTAAAACATTACGTTACTCTTACAGACGCAATCGGTGGAGTGATTGCTCCAACCTCAACCATTATCTCTCTTGAGTACAATCTCACTGTACATGATACGGATGATTTAGAGATCGAGCGTTGGGATACTGTTTCAATGAACCCTGATGCTGATAACTATGTGGAGACTTTGGTGAATGACACCGAGATTGGGTCTTCATACATTAAGGTTGAAGACCTCCTCCCTACGGGTGCTATGAGCGCAAAAGAGGTTGAGGAGACTGAGTTAGCTCCGAATACTTTTTGGGCCTTAACTAATAACGGTAATGATGAATTGCTGGGTCTTGTACTTGCTGACATTACGGGCGACAGTGATGGTCGAGGGATTGATTCTTTAAGTCCTAAGAAGGCGAATCTCTTGGTAATCCCTCCTTCAGACAGTGCTGGGAAGATCACCACCGCGATGCTCCCTAATCTCCAAATGGGTATGCTTGAGTTCTGCGGAAACCGAATGGATATGTTCGCTATTTTGGACACTCCTGCGGGTCTTACGGGTAAAGCAACAGGCGGAGGTAGTGTTGGGGATTATCGCGCAGGAAGTCTCGGTGTTGACAGTTATTGGGGAGCTATGTACTTCCCTCATATTAAGGTTAAGAAGCCAAACAGTAACGTCACAAAGACAATCCCTTGTTCAGGCGCAGTCGCGGGTCTTTACAGTCGCGTTGACGGAATGAGTCCTCCACTCGGTGGTATCTCTTCAAGTCCTGCGGGGCATGGGGAGTCTGGTCTTATCAAGGGCGTGGTTGGAGTAGGTTCTGAGATCTCAGACGCTGATCATGGTTCATTGAATGTTATGGGGATTAACTGTCTCCGTTTGATGGCTAAAGCGAATGGTGCTTTGTCAGGGGTTCTTACTCTTGGAGCGAGAACGCTTTCATCAAAAGAGGACTTCACCTACATCAATGTTCGTAGAATGATGACCTTCATTGAAGACAATGCAAAGAACATCGCCAAGCCTTATCTCTTTAAGAACAATGGGCCTGTGATCTGGGGAGAGATGACAAACCTCCTAGAGTCATTCCTCAGTAGTTTGGCGGGAACGGGTCAATTAGCGGGATCTTCTGACGCAGAGTCCTTCTACGTCAAGATTGACGGTACAAACAATTCATCATCTGATATGCGTCAGGGCATTATGAATGCAGAGGTAGGTGTTGCGCTACTTCGTCCTGCCGAGTTCATTATTTTCAAGTTCAGTCAGTCACAAACTGGCGGAACTAGCGTAGAGGAGTAGAAAGATGGGAAACCTAGAGAAAGATATTTATAGAGGTTTTAAATTTACGGTAGAGAGTAAGGGGTTTACCAGAGCCTCTTTCCAAAAGGTTAGTGGCTTAAAGACCTCCATTGAAGTTGTCGATTATCGAGAGGGTAATAACCTTGATAGGGTCGAGAAACTCGCTGGTATGGTTACTTATGACACCGTAACTTTAGAGCGTGGAGTATCCTATGACGATGATTTCAATCAATGGATTAAACGTGTGACTAATGTTGTTGGTGTTACTGGAAATCCCCCAAATGGCGGTCATGCTGACTTTGGGCCAGATAGTTATCGTATGGATGTCATCATTAATCTCTTTAACAAGCAGGGAGAAATCGTGAAGATTTATAAACTCAAGGATGCTTTCCCTAGTGAGTATAGTATTGGTGACTTTGACGCTACTTCAAACGATGTTGTCATCTCCACGTTGGTTCTTCAGCATCATGGGATTGAAGAGACAAATAAAGTTCAATAAGAAAAAAACATAAGACATAAAACAGGTTAAAAAATGCTTAATTATAATGAAAAAGTGATTCTACCTATTGGGGTAGATGTGGATGGTGTACGTTATCGAGAAGTCGTTATCGATGAGATGACGGGTGTCGATGAAGAGAACCTCACCTCAAAGAAGGTTAAGAATAACAGTGCTAAGGGAGTGACTCTCTTGTTACAGCGATGTATTCAAGAGATCACTGGTTTGGTAGAGAAGAAGAGAAACCGACTTGGATTGATTGACGAGAAGATCGTTCGTCAGATGTTTGTCGCAGACCGAGACTTCTTAATGTTATCTATCAAGATGTTATCGAACCAAGAGAGATTTGATTCTCATGTCAGTTGTGGTAGTTGTGGGCATCCAAACGAGATCAACGTTGATTTGAAGGAGTTAGATGTTTATGAGTGGGAAGAGGATGCGCCTGTAGAGGTTGAGATTGAGTTACCTCGTGGATTCTATCAAGAGAAGACAGAGACGTATCACAATAAGATCACATGGGCATTCCCCACAGGTAAGACACAGGAGTTATTGGCGCGGGTAGCTCAGAACCAGATGGCGACCTCGATGCTGACTAGTGGTATCAGGAAGGTCGAGGGTATGGAATTTACACCTTCTACTGAGGATGTGAGGCGTTTATCTTCGCGAGACAGGAATATGTTCGCACATTTGATTATGCGTGAGCAGGTGGGCGTAGACACGCACATTGAGTTTGTGTGTGAGTCCTGTGAGTCTGAAGAGGAGGGAGAGTTAAGTCTGATGGGTTTTTTCAGTTCGGACACACCCAAGACCCGAAAGGGTGTGCGAAATGGGAAGAGTGGGCGGAAACTACGGAGAAGGGACTCGTAAGGACAATAGTCGCCTTCGCAGAGAGATGGGGGTGGACTAAATATGATATACTGTCACTACCTACGCGACAACGAGAGATGTATGTTGAGTGCTTTGAAGAGATAATCGACAAAGAGCGAGAAGCATATAGGAGAAAGTGACATGCCAACATCAACTTCTACGAGTACAATTACAGTAAATTTAGACTCGAAACAGTTAGAGAAGTCACTCCATCGAGTAGAGAGATCTTTTTATAGGCTGAACAAGAGGCTTGTCCAGAATCAAAAGACGACAAAGAAGACGAACAGCGGGGCTAAGAATCTTAGTGATCAGGGACTCGCGAATATGCAAGCGGGTCTTGTTCAGTTATCAACATATTTGATGAATGTAAATCAGACCTTAGACAATGTGTTTGATAAGATGAAGACGAAGTTCATCCAAGCGCAATCTGCGATGGTTCGGTTAAGAATCACTATGGGGATCGCGGGGGAGGAGAATAGTGATGATACTACGATGGTAGCTAAGTTAGGGAGTTATCGAGACTTTGAGACGCGGATAAATCAGTATGCGGAGACTACTGAGTATACGAAGAAGCAGGTAGCGGATGCGTTCTCTAGTCTAATACAGAGTGGTAGATCCGCAGAAGATGCGATGAAACAGTTAGTCCCTACTCTTCAATTAACTACTGCTTCTATGGGGCAGTTAGGATTGACAGAAGCGATACAGTTAGCGGATCTCCAGATGACTACCTTGGGAGGTAATGTTAACGATACGGCAAAGAACTTCGGGATGTTGTTACGGATGACTCAGAAGACAAAGGTTTCTTTTAAGGATCTCGAAGGTGTTATGAGTAGTCTCAAGGGGGCGCAAACTAGATTTGGGGAGACTGAGCAGGGTGACGGTATACTCTCTAAACCTGCGGAGATGATGGCGTTAGTGGGGATTGTGAGGCGGATGGGTTTAGGCGCGAAGGAGAGTGGTCAGAAGGTAGAACAATTCACGCGATCAATAGCGAGTATGTATAACACTGCGCGTAAGGGTGAATTATATGCTCATAAGACTTCAGGGACAATGAAGCCGAGATTCTCTTTAAAGAGACAAGATCTTTTGAATTTCTTTGGCGTTGCGAGGAAAAAAGGAGGAAAGGAAAAATTAAAGGAGTTAGCCAAAGAGTATGGTCTAGTAGACGCAGGGCTAAATAGAATACAGGATGAGTTTTTAAAGAGACAATTAATGAAGAGAACAAAGAGTGGTAAGTTCGTAGAATTAGGTGCTACTGAACTTATCGAGAAGTTAAGAACTTCTTATAAAAACTTAATTAAAAAAAGGGGTTCTGGTGAGGCTAAAGCGATAGCTCAACAAGCATTTGGTCAAGAGGCAGGGGCGTTTGTTCTAAATGCGGTGGTTGATTTTGAGACAAAAGGGGGGCAGAAGTTAAGAGATTTTGTGGTAGGGATCAGTAAAGACCAAGACGAGTTAAAAAAAGCACAAGAGGAAGCGTTAAAATCTTTAGAGAATAAGTTAAAGGTGTTATCGAGCGCGGAAGATGCGTTATCAGAGACGTTAATGAAACAAGACGTAATGACTAAGGGTTTAGTTGAGACATACACTGCGATGTTAGGGACAGTGACCTCAGTGTTGCGTAAGAATAAAAGTCTTACAGCGACTATAGGCGCATTAGGTAGGTCTATGCAGGTAGCTACAGACATTGGGTTTAGATTAGGTTTCGCGTTAACTGCGAGTGCTACGTTCAGTATCGCTCTGGCGCATTCAGCGAAGGTTGCGGGAGGCGCGGTGACAGGATTATCGGGTATCCTGAAGTCTTTCTACACAGTATTCTTAGCACCAACAGTGCGCGTTTTATTATTGATGAGTGGTGGTTTGTTTGTCGTGGGTCTAGGAGTGTTGGCGTTAATGAAGCACTTCAGTGATGCAGAGACTATTGGGGAGGGGTTTTCAAACTTCTTAGGGGATATTAAGACTAAGGCTATGGATGCCTCTTATGCTCTTAAACTATTATTTAGTGGGGAAGATGCGTTTAAGAAGAAAGGTTCTGCGGAGATTCTCGCAAATTATAAAAACCTTTACGATGAGAGTACAAGATTACAAAATAAATTAAAGCAAAATCCAGATATGAATCTCGTACGGGAAAAACAGATTGGTGAAAGATTGAAGCAGTTATCAAAGGAGATGACAACATACGAGAAGATCATAGGGCAGGCGGGGACAGATCGTTTAATAGAATCGGGTTTTACTGAATCGAGTGATAAGATTGTTAGTACAGTAGACAGATTAAAATCTATATTTAACGGACTAAAGATTGTAGTTGATGGGGCATTAGGGCCGATGGGTAAAACAATGGGTTTAATCTTAGACGGTTTATATAAGGTGTTTATGCTTTTGACCTTACCTATTCGGATTGTTTTAGACTTACTCGGATATTTTGGGGCTTCGGCAGATGAGAACTCAAAAACCTTAACGACCTTTGGTGTAATCTTAGGTTGGGTCTTGGGTATCTTTGCGGGGTTTAAGGTTATTATGATGATCGTCTTTATAATGAAAAAGATGGCTTCTACTGTAACGGGGACGTTTACGCGGATCGCTTCGGCAGAGGCTCGTTTAGCGGGGGCGCAAAGAATGCTTACCACAACAACGTTTCAGAACGCATCGGGATGGGATAAATTAAGACTGAAATTGTTGGCTGTTAAGGGTAATAATGATGCCCTTCATGTCGCACTTGTGAGAGTAGACCAAGACATTAGCAAGACTGGCGTTTCACTTGGGTTTTGGGGAAGAACGTTAGAACGTATAAGGATGAAACAAGCAGGATTTACCGCAGGACTCAATAAAATGGGTAGAGGTTCTACAAGTCTAGGGGGTAAACTAATGAAAGTAGAGATGGGACTTCTCGCTATTGGCGGGATAATGAGTTATACAGGAGCGGATGAGTCGGGGTGGGGTAAGACCATCTTTGATATGGTTATGGGACTCTCTCTATTACTCCCTCTACTTACAATGGTTGCTCCTTTATTATGGGCGGGTGCGGTCGCTATGTGGGGATTCTTAACCCCGATTCTTGGAGTAGCGGGGGCGATAATACTAATTATCGGGTTAATCGCAGGGTTAGTAGCGGGACTGGCGTGGTTAGGGGGTTGGTGGGATGATGATAAAGAGGTGGCGGTGTCTAAGAAATTGGGCATAAATGTTGGTAGTAGTACACCCTCTACAACGAGTAACCCCAATCCGCAGGGGCAGACTACAAACGTACATAATAAACAAAAGGTTACAATAAATCTTGATAAGAATATGTCTCAGAGACAGCTTGAGGACGTAAGACAAACAATCGGTGGAGAACCACAAGGTGGTTGGGATGTCTTCACTGACCCCAATACTATGATGGGTCAATAGGAGATAGTTATGATTCAATTTAAAGGTTCAATCACAAAACTAGGTGAAGATAAAAACTCTATGACGTTTCTCTTTAATCCTACGACTTATAGCGAGAAACGGGCAGTGAATTGGAATCTGAGCGAGGGTCAGGGTCAGGTCTTACCACTGGCGCAATTCGGAATGGTAGAACCTACAACGATTAGTTTTGAATTGTTCTTGTTTCATCATGGAGGGATACAGAAAAAACTCGATTTTTTAAGGACTCTGTTACTCCCTAAACGTGTGTCTAGACTTGACCACTATGAACAGAACACGCCAAATATGTGTAGTTTAGATATGGCAGGATTTGATGGGTATAGGTATGGGGTCTTTACTTCTATAGATATAAAGATAGAAAGAGTTAGTAATTTAACACCGATTCATGCCACAGCGAGTATTGAGTTTGTTGAGACATCAAGAGGTATTAGTGAGGATGTACAGCATTTAAAGTTTTTTATAGGGGGCTGATTGATGTTTGATTTAACTACAAGATATAAAGAGTACGGTTTCCTTCATTATGAAGAGTACGCGATAGAGGACAGAATACTCTCTTCTCAGCCTAAGAAGAACACGATGGTAGCCTTCACTCGCCCTACGTTCTTTAAGAGCCTCTTAGAGACGCTAGTACACACATTAAAGCAGGGCGAGAACTTCCATCAGTTATCTTTAAAATACTATGGTGACGCTCGTTATTGGTGGTTTATTGCGGATTATAATCCTCTCTTAGATCCCTTATCCTTGAAAGAAGGGGATGACATAATAATACCTCCATCTAGGGAAGTCTTCTCATACACTGGGGGCGCAAATGGGTAAGCCGACTAAGAGAAGGTCACCGACAAAGGTAATACCTAAAGTACAACCACCTAAAAGCTCTCCTAAAAAGACAGAGGTTTATAGACCAAAGAGGTTTGCTCTTGACCAAGAACAGATAACTTCACAAAACGGTTCTATGCCTTTTCATGCAATGATTGGAGAGGGTCGACTTGAGCCTTATGTCTGGATTAATCTTAAAGGAGACAATGAGGATTTATTATTTTTTCAACCTCTACCACACTGGGAAGTGTCGCCTTTGAGAAAAGGTCTTAAAAAGGTGGTTTTAAAGAATGAGATAGGGAAGTACCCTACTGTTGAGTTTGAGATGTATGTTCCTGATTATCGGGATAAAAAAGGGTTAAAGGTTCAAGACAAGATTACTCTATTTAAGATGGGCGCAAACTTCAGTGTAAAATGGGGTTATAGGAATGCACACACCAAGTGGTCTAACCTCGTAGTATATGAGCATAAGATTGCCTTTGAAGAGGGTACAGCGGTCTTAAAGGTTAAGGGGAAGGCGGGTAATCGTCTCTCTGCTACCAATACGAATGAGGTGTTCACTGCGGAGTATGGGAAGTCTGGAATAGAACAATTAGCGAGTGTCGTTGGGATGAAGGTCGACTATAAGGAATTGTTAGAAGACGAATTAGATCAGGTTAGACAGGCTGAAGACGCTATTGTGACCGCAGGGCTAAACTTTGGGGCATTGGTATGGACAGAATCAACAAAATATAAAATAGACTTTTTTGTAAACCCTGAGAGGGAGGAGATTCGATTAGCCTCTCCCTATAAATTAGATCTTATAAAGAGGGGTGCAAAAGCCTACCGTATGACTTATGGGTTTCCTGCGTCTCCAATCGCGTCCATTGAATATACGAAAAAGTATCCAAAGAAAAAGCGTTCTAGGGGTTCTTATCGTAAAGGTTTGAGTCAAGAAGCAAAAGGTGGGACGGGTGAGATAAGCGAGGATAATACTACTCTTTTAAAACTGGTACATGGAGTTTTCTCGAAAAATAACTCGATATTCGAGGTGGGATTCCCCTATACTAGGGCTGTTTTTTCAAACATAGAGGAGGCGAGAAAAGCGTTCCCAAAAGAAAAAGATTATGAAGTACACGCTAGAGACAAAAGATCTCAGGGAATAGCAGACGTTGGGGCGGGGGAAGTATTCCATATTTTTAAGGAAGTTAATGTAGGTAAGCGCACTGTAGAAAGTGAAACTAGAGAGATTAGTAAGGAAACTTTTCTTGAATTATCGCCTCGATCTAATAAGGTAATAAAAGTCCTAAGTTTCGTTAGTGAAGACAAAATAAAAGTCAAAATATGGACATTAACAGACCCTAATGCCGTTAAAGTCGAGAAGAAGGAAGAAGTTGAACCTGTCACTACTACGGTTACGACCGAACCCGAAATGGAATGGGTTGTAGAGACGAGTGCGAATGTCCCAAAAAGGTCGATTCTTAACGAGAGTACAATCGCACTTAACGAAGATCACGATTATTTTAGATCAGACCCTGAGACTTATGCCCATATCGTGAAAATGAGAAACCAAGCAATCAATCATAGTAAAACTAATAGGATTAAGGTAGAAAAAGTTGATAGTAAAACATCTAGGATAGTTTTAGAGAATTATCGTGAGAAGGGTAAAGAGAAACCAAAAAAGGAATCTGGGGGGAAGTCTCTTTACCAACAAGGAGAAGATAGGGATAATGCACCTACGACTCAAGACGGGAAAGCTCGTGGCGAGAATAAACCTTCGGGTCAGGGGAACTCTTCAAGAAAAATGTCTTCAGGTAAGATCGTGACCTCTATAAGTGTGAAGACGAAGGTAGGAGATTGGACATTAAGAGTGGGTCGTCTTTTAGAGATTGTTGATTTATACAGTTTAGTCGATGGTTATTACTCTATATCTAGCGAAGAGCATACGATTGATGTTAGTGGGTTTCATACAAAGGTAGTTGCGAAGAAGGCGACCTCGAAGACTGTAGATCGTTATGGTGGAAGGGCTGGGGGAAGTCCTTCTTCTAAGACTAGAAAAAAGGGTGACGCGGAACCTAAAATCGAGAAGAAGAAGACAGCTTTTGTACTGAAAGAGAGTGAAGATTTACTAACGGGGAATACTTCACGATTGAACACATCCTTTTCCTGAGTTTGAGGAGAGTTAGTTATGCTTCATTTATCCGAGTACGAAGACAAGTATTATAATCGTTTTTATGGGAAGCGCAGGGCGAGGGTTGCTGAGAATCAAGACCCTAAGAAGTTAGGGCGAATCCGAGTAGAGAACGTAGAGTTATATGGTACAGGTGTGAGTCCTTGGGCTACTCCCTGTTTCCCTATGTATGGGGGCAGAGATTCTGGATTCTTTAGCGTACCTCCCATCGGCTCTTTAGTTTGGATAGAGTGTGAGGAGGGGATGGTAGAGCATCCGATATTTGTAGGGGGTTTTTATGACGAGATTACTGATGGTCACTCTACGGACGGTTCTGCGATTGAGGAGTCTTCAGAGTATCAATTAGAATCCTCACCTGTGCCTGCTCATGGTCGCGCTGATTATGATGGTAGTGATTATGGGATGAAGGGGAGCTTCGGAGTACCTGCGTCTTCTTATGAAGCGGAGTATGGAGAGGTCACCATCATCAGAACTCCTGCGGGTCATATGCTTGAACTTGATGACACTGAGGGTGGAGAGAGGGTTCAGATCTTTCACTCTAAGGGTTCTCATATAGAGATACTCCCAGACGGGACGGTTAATATAATCGCGGAGGGGAATATCAGAACGCGCTCGACCAACACTGTAGAGGTTATTGCAGGTGATAAGAGACAACAGATCTCAGGTGCAGTTAGTTCACAGGTAGATGGTGACTTTTCAACAATTTTGAATGGTGATGTCACTACAAAGATTAAGAGGTCACAGACTCATTCTGCGAGTAATTGTTCTGTAACGATAAAGGACAATATAAACTTAACGGGTGGGGGTTTGACTGCTACCTTAGCGAATCTATTTGAGGTAAACGCAGGCGGTGATTTTAGTCTATCTTCTTTTGGAGATTTTGAGTTTGTGGGCGCGGGTACGGGTTATTTAAACTTTAATAACGCTCTCTCTATCCCTGAACCAATGTATGTATCTGAGTCTTGTACGATTGTCGGAACGGGCGGTACGAGTAAGTTTATCTCTGGAGATCCTACTCAGAACATCTCTGTATACGGTGTAGAGGCGAGAGGGGGTTTAGGGGGTCAAGTTTATTTAGGTAATTTGACTCCTGCTCTTAGGACTGTAACACTAGGTCTTGGGCCTGTACCTCTTACAAAAGAGCCTGCTGTAATGGGTCTACAATTAAATTTATTCTTAAACACTCTCGTGAGTACTTTACAGACCTTCTTCACCACGCTTCAGTTATCGGGAGGGGTGACTACAGGGTTTGGTGGGCCTAATCCTGTTCTTCAAGCGTCTTCAATTTTAGCCAATGTCGCATTGACTACCGCACAATCTACATTTTTAACAGTACCCGCACCAACACAGCCACTGATTCTAAGTGAGTCAGTTTTTCTTTCAAAAGTTTAAAGGAGAATAGATATGGCACTTGTCCCCGAAGCCTTAGCAACGGCATTAATCGCAGTAGATGAAACTTTAATTCTCCAATCATACACTCAAAACGGAGTACCTCCTGTGATTGATCCTGTAACTAAAGCCTCTATCGCACAGAGAGCGCAGGGATACGCTCAAGCGATCCATCTTTGGCTTACAACAGGAGCAGTGGTTAGTTCGACTGTGAATACGAATCTAACTACCTTACACCCTCCTGCGACTGTTAATGTCCAAGGTACTGCGGTCGCACAATCGAACACTGTCCCAATAACAGGTGGTGGTACGGGTACAGGAACAGGTGTAGGTACAATCTCTTAAATTATTGTATACTAGCGATAAAATAGGAGGTCATGATGACTATCACTGTAGAGATGTTGATTCAGGTTATATCCATCTTAGGGTCTGTTATAGGCGTGATTTGGTATATCTCTTCGCTTATAAATAGTATTAAGAGCGACCTAGCCAGTGCAGTTCAATTAAACGAACAACAAGAGAAGAAGTTAGATGCGTTAGAGGACTCTATTGAAAAAAAAGTTAATACCTACATTGAGAAGAACACAGAGATAGGGACTCAATGTAGGGATGGACGAATTAAGATCTGGGAGGACTTAAACGCTTTAAAGGTTACGGTTGCACAATTACAGGCTAAAGTAGAGAAGTAATGGAAACCTCTTTAAAAGCTCTCCTACTCTTAGACGTAGTTGATTCTACTCGTTTTATTGAGAGGGTAGGGAGTCGAAGATCAGCACAGGTTTTCTTTTATCATGATAAATTGGTAAGGACTATGATCTATCGATTTAACGGTATCGAGATTGATAAGACGGATGGGTTCTTAGTGATCTTTGATCGAACGATAGATGCAGTGAACTTTGCACTCGCCTACCACCAATCAATCCCTGCAAGGACAGGGTTTAAGGCGAGAATCGGAATACATTGGGGAGAAGTGGTACTAAAGAAGAATAAGAAGATCTATGTCGACCAAGGAGCGAAGAGAATAGAGGTAGAGGGTCTTGCGAAGCCGATAGGCGCAAGAATAATGAGTTTGGCTAGTGGAGGTCAGGTGTTACTCTCAACCTCTGCGAGAAGGGCATCTGAGAACCGTCTTAATTCCTTTACTCCAAAGGGTGCTCATTTTAAGAATTTGGGGAGTTATCGTCTAAAAGGAGTTAAGAACCCTATGATGATTCACGCTGTAGGGTTTAAATCTTCTGACTTTACCCTTCCGAAAGAGAATGAGAAGGTCAAAAGAGTAAATAAACCGAAATGGGGGACGGACTGGAGTGGTTCTGATTATTTAAGGTTTTTAAAACAGGTCTTAGGTTTCATAATATTTGTGTACGCTCTATGGTTAATCTCATATACGGTTTGGACAGATTGTCGGTGGATCTATTTAGACTTCTTCGATATTGATCTAAGATGGTTTGGGGAGTTAAAGGAAGCGGTTCTTAATTTTATCGACAAACATATTGTGTATAATTAATGACTTTTCAACAAAAAAGGCACAGCGATGAGTGAAGAAAATACTCCAAAAACTACAGAGTCTATTAACGATATAGAGGAGAAGGTTGGGGAGTTAATAACAGGGTTAGATAAGGGGTTAATCACTCCTTGGGATAAGAAAGGCCAAACAAAAGAAGAATTTATGGTAAAATTAAAAGAAGGTCTTGAGGATTTTAAAACTCTTCTTGAAAGCGGGACAGGAGATTCTTCATTAGTTAAATCTACCGCAGTAGACACATTAGACTTTATCACTTGGGCCTCAATAAAAAAAGAAACCCACCACGCAAAGACAATGATAAAAGCACAATTAGCAAGAGAGATCACCAATGCCCACAAGTCAAAGAGGATTAACAAGAGAAGATGATATTGAGAGTGCTGTAGAGGCTCTCCCATCAGACTTTGAACTAAAATGGGTACGGGGTCTAACTGAAGAACAGATAAGAGAAAAGTTATCTCCGATCCCTGAAATAATAGAGACTGCAAGTGAGGGAATCTTAACGGGGTTAGCGGTATTGCAGGGAGTGGTTGATTTACTTAGTAGTGCTGTAGATCTTTTGGCATTAGTTCTGAGGATCTCAGTAGACGTTCTTCAGGGGGTTTACATTTTAGTGAACGAGATCCTTGAGCAATTAATAGAATTGTTACAGGGGACTTCGTTATCGTTTCTTTACCACTTCCCTACGTCACCTAAATCTAGAAGAAGGCCAAACGAGATTTTGTACGACATCGGTATGTCATATCTCGATAAAGAGGACAATAATAGACCTATATTAAATAAGGACGGTCATGGTGCGGTGGTTGTAGGTATATGGTCGTTACCTGATCTTAATGCTTTGATGGAAGTTTTTGATAATATTCTAAAGAAGTTTAGGGGGTTTGACGGCCTTAGTGATGACCTGATGGGTCTAGGTAAATTGAATGACCCCTTTACGGATTTAGAGTTTAGGGTGGAGGGGGGTGGTTCTGGTATGGCTCCTGATTGGGGAAAGACATATGCTCTTTCTGACATACCTATTTTTAAAAAGTTACTGTATGGATTAACAGAGACTCTCCTTCAGTTATCTACACTTAAAGGTTTTTTTGATAAGATCAATGAGATAATTCGTACCGTTAATCTCCGTATATCTCGGATAACAGAACTTGCTACTCAATTAATCTCGACTATCGCGTCTTTGATAGACTTCTTTACTTTTGGTTCTCCTCTAGCGTTGTTTATTTGTGCTGGTAAAGGGGACAGTGAGGACTTTGGGAGGGCAGTTATCAATGCCCCTCTTCACCCTTCTTATCCAAAGTCGGAGACATATGAGAAGGATATTCTTTTAAAGAGTACAGGAGAGAATATCCTAAACACCTCTCGACAATTGGGACAGGAATATAGTTTTGGGGGCGGTGTAGCTATGCACATACAAGCAGGCGTAGATACTGAATTTTCTCGTATCCAAACTATTATTAATATGATCGCAGGAGAAGATCTAAAAGAAGATCTTGAAGGCGGAACGGGTAGGACTCAAGAGAACTATAATAAGTTCGTAGAGATCAGGCGTGGTAAAACCCAATGGACTCAGAGAGAGGAATAAACTATGGCGATACTAAAAGGATTAAGTTTTCCGCTTAGAATTGGCCCCAGAGGTTCTTTTATAGAGTCAACGGGTATTGATAAGATAAAAGACAACATAAAAGCGATTATTCTCACCTCTATGGGTGAGCGCGTTATGTCGCCTAATGTTGGTAGTCTTGGTTATTTATACCTCTTTAAATCGATAGATTCTCAGAGTGGACAAGAGTTACAAAACTACATAAGAACAGGTGTTGAGTTATCCGAATCGAGGGTCAGTGTTATCTCCGTTGATTTGACTCCCACAGATAAAGGTAAGTTATTAATTAATATGACCTTTAAAATAGACACAGGTACAGAGTACCACGATCTTTCACTAATCGTAGAGGAGTAGATTATGCCCCTTCGCCCAGAGCCATCATCATTAGGTGGGTTACCTATACAAATCGACTATACGACTAGGGACTTCTCTTCTATAAGGGATGAATTATTACTTCTAGCGACTAAATTAAATCCTTTGTGGACGGATCGAGAGCCAAGCGATATTGGAGTTACGATTCTTGAAGCAGTGGCTTATCTCGGTGACGTTTTAAGTTATGGAATTGATAGGGCGCAGAATGAGTCTTATTTAGCCTCCGCACAGACAAGAGAGGCGGTTGTCGATCTATTAAGATTGATTGGTTATGAGTTAAGTCCTGCGTCTCCTGCGACTGTAGGTATGATCATCAGAACGAATCTCAATAATGTCTTACTACCATCTGGTTTTACGGTAAGGACTGATTCTAATGAGGCGGTAGGTTCGTTGAGTTATCAGCTTAACGCACCTGTACTATTAGGTGCTTTGGGGTCTTATTGTGTCTCTTACGAATTAAGTAAGGCGCAAAGGACATTTAGTGGAGAGACGTTTAGCACTAATGATTCTCTAATCTTCACAGGAGGTTCACTTGTAAGTGAGGGTCTAGGGGTTTCAAACGGAGAACCTGACCAGTCTTTCCTACTCTCATCGTCTCCTGTATGTTTAGATCCCGTTGATGGAAGCGCAGTCTCTTTAACGGTTAATGGGAATACATGGGAAGGTAAGACCTCTTTTCTAGGTACAGAGCCTACTTCAGAGGTTTTTGTTTATAAATTCCTCTCGACCGAAGAGGTTACGATCACTTTTGGTGATGGGGTAAACGGAAAGATCCCAACGATAGGAGGTGTTATCCTTGTATCGTATCGGATCGATGGTGGGGCAGAGACAAACAGAGCGGGTGTCGGGAGCATCATCAAGTATGACTCTGTTATCGGGGTTTCCTCTGTTTACAATCTAAGTCAGCCGTCTGGGGGTGTTAATCCAGAGTCAGTAGAGACAGCCAAGAAGAACGGGCCGTTATCGCTTCGCGCTCTTGATCGTGCTGTTACTCTTGGGGACTTTGAGACTATCGCAAAGAGTACACCCTCCGTAGGTGTGAGGTCAGCGAGGGCGAGTAGAGGAGACGCGCCAATAGAGGTTAATTTATATGTGGCTACAGAGGGTAACAATCCGATTCCTACAGGTAGGTGGTATTCTAATCTTAACGCGGGTTGGGGGGCAATAGGGGTTGTAGGTAGGTATGTCTCTCAGAGAATGCCTGTCCCGACTAAATTAGAGGTCATAGCACCTACAGCGATCAATCCTTATTTTGAGGCGATCATTCATGTTTACCCTAATATGTTGAGAGATGGCGTTGAGTTTGGAGTAGAATTATCTCTTCAGGATTTATTCTCTAATGTCACTGATGAGTTTGGAGAAGGGTTACCATTATCCGCAGTGATCCAAGCCATTGAGAACACTCAAGGGGTAGACTATTTAGATGTCACCGCGTTCCACAGGATACCTTCTTTAAGGAGGCTATCTGGTTCTGAAGACGCTTTTGATAACTCTTTGATGGAGATCACAGGGATAAATATACAAACGAGATCCGAGACTTATAGAGTCGTATGGTTAGGGGCTAATACTTTCAAACTTTTAACCTCTAGCGGTTCTTATGTTCAAACGAGTCTGGGTGCAGATCAAATCTTTACTGCGGGTATAGAAGAGACGGTGACGAGGTACATTAGTAATCCTCAGAACAATCAAGCTCCTGAGTTAGTTCAATTCTCCATAACGATAACTACGGGGGCGACTGTTCCTCAACAGGGCGACCTCTGGGACTTTTCTCTAGACGATTATCTAGGGAATATAGATGCGAAGCCTCATGAGATCATTGTGGCTCCGATAGGCGCAGACGGTAATCTACTCGATGAACAATTTAACCTCTCTTTTAGAGGAGGTATTTAATGTCTACCCATGAGTCGTGGCAGTTCTCTTTTGTAAGAGAAATTGGCGCGGGAGTTAAACCCTTTACTCGTTTAGGGTATAAGAAACACTTTAAGGTAGAGCCGAGTAATCTCGTTGTGGGTACTGTTCCTGATGATCTGTTTCCTACTGAGATCGTCACAGGTGACCATATAAGGGTTTATTATACGCTCCCTAAAGATGAGAACGGGTTTACCTTAACGGGCAAGATTAAGGTTCTCAGAAAAACCAAAGAGTTTCCAAGAGACTATCAAGACACAACGGCAGTCTTAGTCGTTGATGAAGATCTCTCTGCAAATCTAGGTTTAGTCGAGAGAGATACATACTTTCTACACCTCGACCACCTGACGAGTAACCAACATCAAACGTGGTATTATACGGTGTTTTATGAGGGTACAGATGTAAACAATAATACGTTATGGTGTTTCTCACCACTCGCATCACATGACCGCACCTTCGGTCTTGACTCTGGTGAGTCTTCTATGGGGGTATCTCTCTTTGATTATATGCCTAGAGGCGTTAAGATTTTAGATGCTCGTAATGGGGACGCACTATTTAACTTATTGCAGACTTTCGGAAAGTCTCTTGATGAGGTGAACCAAAGGACTAAGAAGTTTCAAGATGAGAGTTATAAAGTAGAATCTGTTGATGCTTCCTTTATCCCTTACATTGACCACCTGTTAGGGTGGCCTACAAACTTTGAGTTAAGAGAGGTGAGGAGGAGAAAAGAGACATCGAACGCCATTGATATATGGCGCAGTAAGGGTACGAATGATGCTTTTGAGTTATCTCTTCAGACCCTCACAGGTTGGGACGTAGAGATTTATCTTGGGTTCAATTATATCCTTTACACTGCGACAGAAGAGGACGCTATACAAGCAGGGAACCCACCTGCGGGTTGGGTAGAGGCTACTGATGGTGTCTGGGCAGATATTGTTAATTCTGTTCCGTTTAATGGAACCGTAGATTTGAGTGATCCTAACTCGGTACGGATCGAAGGATTACCTACGGACAATTATAGAGTGATGATGTCCTTAACAGGCGAGGATTGGCGTTCATTATTTGGTGTTCTGATTCTTCTTACTACCCCTCTTGGATCTGGTCAGCCTCTTCTAAATAATCTAGCGATTGAGAAGATCCATAGGCTACTGCCCTATTTGGGCATACACTACGCGGATTTCTCTTTGCAGGCTCTTGAGAACTTTACAGAGAGTCTTGTATTAAATATCAGCGATGATTATGCGGATTCACCGCTTAGAGCTTCTGATGATTTAGGGAGTCTTGACATCTTGGAATCACTTTCTGACACAAGTAACATTCCTTTATTGTATACTTACCCCCATATTGACCCTAATCAAGATCCTGTAAATGTAACTTGGTCTTCGGGTCTTAGTTCTCCTGCGGGTAGAACTTTCCATACAGCATTCGCATAGAGGTAAAAATGATTCTTGTAGAAGCTATCGGTAGATATAGAGACACGTTTAGATATAAGACGATTAATGGGTTCGATAAGACGATTGTCTCTCCTTGGAGAAAGAATCAAATTCAAGATTCTGCTCTTAATCTAATTACGGCACAACTGATTGACGCATCGACCAATACAAATGGTCTTTTCATCAATTTTGGCGCAATAAATTATATCGCATTTGGGTCGGGGGATGTCGCATGGGATGCAGATCCGAATAATGTAAATAAGCCTGTAACACAAACTACGTTGACCTCTGAGATTGCTCGGATCGCGATTACTGCGGATAACTTTACTTTCCTTGATAACGGGGGAGTGGTGTTGAATCCACAATCGATCTCACCTAGATTTAAGATGGAGATCACTCTGGGCGCGAATGACGCAAACGGGGATCTTAGGGAGTTTGGGTTATTTGGGGGAGAGACTACTGCAAACGCGGATACAGGGACGATGTTTAATTGGATCACCCATCCGCTCATTCAAAAAGACAATACGCTAGTGATCGACCGAGAAGTCGACATTCAGTTCTCAATAAATAGGAGTTAATTATGCCCTCATCATCACCTAATCTAAGTAATCCGAATCATTCCTTTGATAAGACTAAGGGTTATAAGAATGTAGTTTTTCAGCAGGGTAAACCTATCTTAGACGTTGATCTTAATGATGCGTCTTCAGCTTTATCTGCACAAACCACTTCGACACTCATTGAGAAGATGGGATATGGGCCACCACAATTAGATTTTAAAGACTGGGCGGTCATGTCGGTGGAGTCCACGAGTGTAGTCTCGAATAGGAACCAAGATAATTTCGCTTTGTCTTTAGGTAGATTAGATACCTTTAAGGGTGTGATTGATACTGCGTCATTAAAGGACGTAGACTCCTTAGATAAATCCATCATATTCGATTACGGGAAGATTCAAGACTTAACCGTCACTTCTGCAAATGATCGAGTCTTCTCGAATTATATGTATAAGGGAACAATTACAGACCCTACTTCTACTCTTGTGTTTTTAGATGAAAATAAGAATTTTGGGACGAATGATAAGAAGAGACTTTTAGGTATTAATCGTTCGATTGTGGTAAGTCCTGATAGTGCTTCTGTTGCTTCACAAGCGGATGATGCGATCACAGATACTACGAAAGATTTTATTGCCAACATCACTGAAGGCGGTTGTCGAGTAAGGTTTACGAGTGGTGCGCTCTCAGGAGAAGAGCAGGTATTAACAGGAGTTTCTGGGTCTACATTAACTGTGGGCGTAGCCTTCTCTGCAATCCCTGCGATTGGAGATGAGTATGTAATAATCCCCTCTAATACTCTTAAAGAGTACAGGGATTTATATGATGCGACACAAACTCAAGACGCTTCAAAGGTCGCGGGATTAACCACAGGTCTTCCACAATTATTGATGTATGTTCAGGTGTTTGATGAAGACATCTCCTCAGAAGAGGACACCTCTATTCAATCTTCTGCACTTGGGTTTGAGACGACACACAGGACACAATTAAGATGGTGCGTAAGGGTTTGTAAATACAGAGGTTCTGTTGATGGCGAGGGAAACAATACAAGTTTAAAGCCTTATCACATCATGAGTTACCTCAATCAAGAGAGAAAACTAGACAATCAGACGATGTTTGATTCTGTGGATATGACCTCTAAGATCAATACTCAATCTCAGTTCTGGAAGTCTTACTACAGTAATAATGCTTCTCCATACTCTGATATGGATCAGCAGAACTCTCCATTCTCAAATATGAGTATCTCTCCTATGCACTTCTTTACTGCACAAGAAGCGCAGATTGATAGAATGTCATGGGCCTTCCTTAAAGCGGTTATGTTGGAGGCGTTAGACGCGAATGACGGTACTAATGATGTACAGTTACTAAACATCCATTACTCTGAGAGTAAGAGTGAAGCGAATGCGCCAAACGAGACTTTATCTCCTTACTTCTATCTTGGACATATCACAGACAATCAAGTCGCTCCTATTGTCCATGCGAGAGTGAACTTTGGTTGGCCTTTTGAAGATGCGGGTCGCTCTGACGCTACACAACAAGAGGGTTCTTTCTTAGCTCCACCGAGGGTGTTCCATACACAGGCGGATCTAAGCGCAGATAACCTTCAGAGTAGAACTCTCTTTGGGGTTAAGGGAGGTCTTTTATATGGTGACACAGCACCACTCGTTTTTGGTAGTGTCGCCTCTCACCTCTCTTTCCTAGATCAAGTTTTGTTGGGTATGAGTGGTCTTGGTAGTGCGCTTGGGAAGACGGGCGCGGATGCTCGTATTCCGAGCGCAGTAAACTATCAATTAGCGGGTACGACTACAGGCTTCGCACAAGCGGGTTATGGCGCAGGAAGCGTTGTCCCATTGAACCCTCTAGCGACTACTACAGAAGAGACAGGGTTTGTGTCTGGTACGTCTAGTTACCTTATCCGAGAAAAAGGCGCGAGAGCATCACATACGGTTGGGGTAAACGATGAGGATCTCGGTTGGAGTTTCTATAAGAAAGAAGCATCGGGTCTGAACAATAACAACACAACGGACGTTTCTGTGAGGGCGTGGGATGAAGGCCCAGCACAAGCTGTGGCTTTCTTGAACGGTATTAACTTCAGAAAATTGGCGATAAAGACTACAGCACATAACAGTGCAGATTTATTTACGATTAGTGAAACTCGTGTTACTTCAGCGACTGAAGCCGTAACCATGTTTCTTCATGGTTCTTCACTCTTACAAGCATCAAGTAATTCTTTCAGGATTCCTTATCTTCAGAACTCTGCACAAGCTGATAGGTCAAATGTGTTTCTTGACTCGTACTCGTATCTTACCGTTGAGGATACAGCGATAAGTGCAGGAGAAGATTATAGGAAATTCATCCCTAAAGACGTTTCACTATTTGACCCTAAAGAGTTAATGAAACAATATCAGCATGATGGGGGCGTAATGTCTCTATATACTGAGGATCAGGATGTTGATAAAGAGTATGGGCCTTGGAATCGTTTTAATGTCAATAATACAACATCTTCGGCTAACCTTTTATCTGATATGGCTTTAGACACATGGACTAATCGATGTACGTCTATGAAGTTACGCTATCACATTGGTGACTTCTATCCTGCGGAGGTCGACTCCAGAGGTTATCCTCGGAACCTCTTAGTGGACAATCTTAATCTTTTTGTGCGGATTGAACCCCTCTCTTTGACTCATTGGATGACGATGCCGAAGCATCAACACAGTATCCTTGAGAACTCCTTTGTTATGGCGGAGGGTATTGAGGCTCTACTGAAGGTCGCACATGGTCTTGGTGACACTCAGAAGTTGATAAACGGTAATAATCAACCATTGGTACAGAGTACAAGTCCGAGTCATACCGAGACTCGTACTGATAGTGGGGTTGACACGACCGTATTGGCTATCGGGGCGGTAGATGATCTTGACCTGCCGTTTGGACATGAGCATCAGCCGTTCGTGCATTGGTATCACCCCGCACAGAACCATATCCAAGCTCCTGCACCGAGTTCCCCTAATACTGCAATACTATACCCGACACAGGATGGGAATAATAACAATTTCAGGGTAACGCTTTACCCTAAATGGGGTAGACGATCTTTGATAATTCCTGCACTCGTGCCAAGCACAGGGTCTGCTTACACTTATAATGATGGAGTAAACGATCATACTCTTGCAGAATATACAGGGAGTCCCGCAAGTCACACTGATACTTCATCCACTTGGGATGGGATTGGTGGACAAGTTGATGTACAGACTGATTCTACGACTATAAATACTACATTGTTCCCATACCCAATTCATTCTACACATAGACATATGACGGGTGGGGCAAACAGTAATAATCGTCAATATACAATGGACAATGGGACATTAATTAATGACCCTTTAATGGATCTATCATTTCCCTCTATCCCTACATTGAATGATCTTAATAAAGAAGTTGGGCCTGTTTTCTTACCTGCTTCAAGAATGTTCGCTCAACAAGCGCAAGATACGGATGCTACCCCAGAACCTCATGTCGGGTTCCATACGTTTATAGAGAATTATTCTCATGCGTATTGGAACGATGTTGCTCAAATTGAAGACGATAGTTTTCCTTATGACGACAAGAGTGTTTATTGGGAAGGTGAAGCGTATGGTGATGCGTCAAACCTCCCAACAGGACTACAGGCAGGTTTTGATGCGTGGAGTGTGCCTGTGATGCGTTCTGCGATTAGAACGAGGACTGTCGCGGGTATCGTTGATCTTGTGAGAACTTCGTTTGCTACAGGACTTGATGACGCTAATCTTTCAGCAGACTATGACTATTCAATGCCCTTCGCTCTAGCAGGAGACTATACTAGTGGAGGTCAAATTCAGGGGATTGGTTATAACACTCCACCTGCGATTGGGCCTGATAACCCAACGGATACTCTGTTTGTTGGTGATATGGGTACTGCTCTAGGTGGGAACGGTAACCGATCAGGGTTCCTGTCTCCCTTTAATCTTGGTATTGGAGCTATCCACAAAACAGGTGTTCTCGTTCACAATAGTCACGATACTGATGGGGATGTCTTTAGAGATCCATTCCAATATGCGCGTTACCAGATGGACTTGGCTCAGTTTGAGTCACCTATCATGGGAGTGTTTACTGCGATCAATGACATGGGACTACAGCATAAACTTCTTTGGAATTGTTCTCTCAGGGTTCTTCACTCTAGACCAACAAACTATTCAGAAGTCTCGCCAATGCCTAAATCGCTCACAGAGATCTTTTTGGTTCATGATAGGACAGGGACTTCTATTGTCGATAAAGCGTTCACCAGTGGGCCTACAGACCCTAATAAGAAGCCGTTTCTCCATCTCGGTTCTATGCACCCTGCTTCCGCTTCCGTAGGACATCCTAATTACGATAAGGTCAGCCACCTTTATGGGATGATTTCTGACTCGACAGGGGGTACGAACGAAAAAACCGCACATCTTACCAGTAGTCGTAATAAGGCTTACAATTACTCTGTTGCGACTGTAAAGACGAGTTCAATGGGTGATACTTACGCGGTAGATCCATTCGACTATACGTTTAATCATGCACAAGACAGTGTAGTCACAGAAGCTCTCTTTAAGGACACAGAACATCCAAGAAATTCTGGTATGGAGATCGACCTGATCAACGAGTTAAATAGAGCGCACACTAATTCCGCGACTAACGGATTAGCGTTGTCCTCTGACATCAACGGAACCTCGTTGAATCTCTTAGATATGATTCCCACTGCTAACGAATTAACGATGGCGGGTGATCATGAGTTAGTCTTCGTTCTCTATACAGGTCATTATGGCGCAAAACTACATGATACTAATGATGTTGTTAATATCGAACACGTTCCTTCTGTGGCGGGGTGTCATATCTCAGCGACATTAGAGGTCAATCGTCCTAGTGAGCGTCATTCTTCAGATGCGGTCAACGAGCGTCATTATGGTGTAGAGATTGATTCTGCACCGATTAAAACTCACTCCATTTTAAGTACAAAGAACTAGGAGATCATCATGGAAAGTATATTCCAACAAATTGCGGAACAATTAATCCCTGTCTTCGGTGCGCTTCTGACAGCGATTGCTTCCTATGGGGCGATGCTTCTTACGAAGAGGTTGGGGATAAAACTCGAAGAAGATAAGATGGGTATGGTTCGACAGGGTATCCGTATGGCTATCGCGGGAGCCGAAGAATGGGCCTCTCGTAAGGCTAAGGTTGAGCAGAACCCTGTCTCTGGAGCCTCTAAAGGTGAGTGGGTTCTAGATAACTTGGCGGTGATGTATCCCAAACTAAAAAAGAATGATCTTGTCAGAATGATTGACGAGGAATTGGGCCAATTAAAATCTGTTGGGGCGACAGGAGAGAAGAAGTTAGATGTATGATTGAAGCAATCATCGGGATCTTATCAATGATAGTCCCTCTGCTTTTAGACCACTTTTGTGATAAAATCACTGATGAACCACCTAAGAGGAAGGTTTATAATGAGATTAAAAAACTTAACACCGCAGATTCTGCGGAGCTTGTGTCTATCTCTTGGACTCGTCACGATAAGCGGTTGCGCTCCGCTCTGCGCTCTTCTCGAAAAAGAAAAAGAGCCTAGTGAAGTGGTAATAGTTGTTGAAAAGTCAGATATAACCGAGAACGAAGATGGTAGTTTTACTGTCTCTAAGGACTGGATGCTCTTGAGAATGTCCCAAGAAGAAGAACTTCTTATAGCGTTAGATCTTTGTATAGAAGGGATTCAAGAATGATTTCAGGAATTTACAATATAACTGTTGAGCAGGGAAGCACATATAAATTGGCTTTGTACTGGTTGAACAGCGCGAATAATCCAATAAATATGGCAGGTTACTCTGCGAAGATGCAGATTAGATCTTCAACGGGTTCGAGTGTCGTTCTCTTAGAATTAGATAGTTCTGACTCAGATCAGATTCAAATATATGAAACACAGGGCGCGATTAATCTAACCATAGGTTATGAGCAAACTGCACTACTCCCTCCATCGGTGGCGGTATACGACTTAGAAGTAAAATCTGCTGAGAATGTCGTCACAAAACTGATCAAAGGTCGATGTAGAATTGAAGGCGAGGTAACACGATGAGAGTAGATGTATATCCAAACATTACGAATGTTGAGGTTTACGAGAACCCGATCTCAATACCTGTAGAGGCTACATGGGAGAAGGTTACGTTTACTGTACCTGATCCTATCTCTAATACGTTTGTTATCCCTAGTGAGCCGACAACGGATAGAGACGGAGATTACGTCTTACAGATACACTATAATTCTGTCGTAGCTGAGTATGGTGTTGATTATAGTCTAGACGGAAAGACGATCACATGGATAAGTCCTGTGGTCTTGGAACCAGAAGAGATCTTGGCGGTATGGTATTCTCCTAAGAGCGCGTATGGTTCTGTCCCTATGGGCGGTGACGTTACCTCTCTTACGCATCTTACGGATGTTACGATTGAGGGGGCGACAGCAGGAGATCTATTAATCCGCAATGACAGTAAGTTTGTGAACAAGAAACTTACGGGTGGTACGGACATCTCTATCACATCAAACGGCACAGGTGTGACCATCGCATCTACGGCACAACCAAACCTCCCCACGAGTCTCTTAACGGCTAATGTGGACACAGAGGTGCAGAGAGCATATATCCTCGATACCTCTGCAAATGCGCTCTTAGCTTCCTTACCTATTACCCCTTCACTGGGTGATGTCGTTGTAATCTCTCGCTTCGGGGGGGAGAATGTGACCATAAAGCATGGAGCGCACAACATCGATGGAGTGAGTTCTGATGTTATATTAGCCGACAAAGAAACGATTTTTTTAAGATACGCCAATGTAAATATTGGGTGGTTTAGAGTTTAACTGCTATCATTATGTGCAGATTTAAGGAGAAAGAAAATGGCCTTAATTAAAGGTAAACAATTAGCGGATTCCGCAATCGTAGAAGCAAAGATTGCAGACGGTGCAGTGACCGCAGACAAGTTAGCGGGTTCAATTCCTGTTGGTAAACTTGATATGACAGGCACTTTCGACTTCTCTTCGGTTTCAGCTTTCCATGTTCCTGATCCCTCACTGGATACGCATGTAGCCACTAAGAAGTATGTAGACGATCAAGATCTAAGTGTTACGATACCCGCTTCGACACTTTTTCCTCTTGAGGGTGATGATTATGTCGCTACGGACATAATCACAGGCCATACAGGCGGAACATCGCTTCAAGCCTTGACAGGGGATATTATATTCCACTCACTCCCAACGGGTTTCCCAGAAGAGAGCTTCTCTTGGTCTGTTGGTAACACAGAAATGATTTTTGGAGGTTAATATGCCTAGTATTAGAACTAAAGACGATAAAACTCATGACTTAGGCTCCACAACAAAGCGTTACAAGGCTCTGTATGCAAAAGATGTGGATCTGGATGGCTCCTTAACGATTAACGGTGCTTCCGTAACGCCTGCAGACAATACACCCCTCGTGGGGATGACCTCTCCTAGCACTACGGTTCCTCCCTCTCAGGAGGCTACTAAGAGTTATGTAGATTCAAATCCTGGCCCCACAGGCCCAACAGGCCCAACAGGGCCACAAGGCGCACAAGGCGCACAAGGCGCACAAGGCGCACAAGGCGTTGATGGGCCACAGGGTGTCGCGGGGCCAACAGGGCCACAAGGTGCTACTGGGTCGGGAATCACCTTTAAGGGCGATATTACTACTGAGGGGAATCTCCCTATATCGGGTAATTCTGTAGGCGATGCGTACCTCGTTCAAGAAGATGACTCACTTCACATATGGGATGGCTCTAGTTTTGTCGATGGAGGCTCAATACAGGGGCCAACTGGTGCTGATGGCTCAGATGGTATTCAGGGTATTCAGGGTATTCAGGGCATCCAAGGAAATGCAGGCTCAACTGGCCCTGCGGGTGCTGACGGAGCAGTAGGAGCAGTAGGAGCAACGGGGCCTGCGGGTGCTGATGGCGCAGTAGGAGCAACTGGCCCTGCGGGTGCTGATGGAGTTGGCTTCCAAAATTGGACAGAGGATTCGGGCTTAGGGGATTTTATTCCCGATTCTGCTTCTCTGTTGCCCAACATAGGGTCTTCCGCGAACCGCGTTGGTGACCTGTTTGTTTCAGGCACTTCAAATCTATCTTCGATAGCTCTTGGCGGTCATATCATCCCAACTACTAATGATACATACGACATCGGATCTGCCGAGTACAAGATACGTGATGCTTTCATCTCTGATAACTCTTTATGGGTAGGTGACGATCACAAGATCTCTATCGAGGGCGGTAAAGCCAAGTTCAGGAAGAGAAACAAGGCCACTATTCCTAGAATTATCCGAGATCTCAATGAGCGACAAGGCAGTGTTCTCACTCTTCCTCAGTTGAAGGCCGAGATCAACACTCATGCTACCACTAACGAGTTATCAGAGGTTTCTCTCTCCAAGTGGCTCTCGTTTTATCAGACAATGACGGGTCATGACGCATCACTCCGCGCAGGGGATCTGTTCGACAGAGGCACTCAAGAGGACTGGGAAGAAGTCGATAACACCGTAATCGTCTCACCCAAACTCGAAGGGAATGTAATCTACTTAGATTCATCGTGGAGTGGGAACGAATCAGGTTCACAAGCAGAGCCTTTTAAGACTTTTGCAGGTGCGTGGAATCGCGCCCTCGCGGATGTCATCGCGAATCCCACCGCGAACACTACGTTCTTCTTTAATTCTGGTGACTACTATACCGATGGGTTGGATGACGATACCGCTTGGACGGGCAAATTGTCGTTCATTGGAGCAAACAGAGACAGCGTTCGTCTACGGGGGACATCTAACTCAGGAATTACGTCCGATGGCTTGAAACTAGAGAACAAAAGTGGGGGTATCCATGTAGAAAATCTCACTATTCAGGACTCGAAATATGGATTCTACTTTAAGACAAGTGGGTCTGTTAAGTGCTTAAACGTACACTTTACAAAGTGCGGATCTAAGGGTATTTTAGACCACCATATCAACAACGGTAAGACGCAGGCTGAGTGCAACGCCATATACGCGGGTACTGATACGTCTAACGGGGGTGCATGTAGGATTGAAGGGTGCGGGCCTCTCGAAATCCGAGAGTGCATCGTAAGTTACTGCCTTAGAGGACTAAGAGTCCAAGACTGCACCAACGGAGTAATCGCCAACAATGAGGTACATCATGTGCTTGATAACGGCATTTATTTAGCATCGGGATCCTACGATGGAGAAGAGGGTTGCACAGGGTTTGTTATAGAGGGCAACTTCATCGTAGAAGCAGGACAACATGGTATAGTCTCTATAGGGGGCTGTGACAATCGGGTTCTCAATAATCGGATCCAAGACACTTGGGGTTCGGGTATCATGGGATGGCACGTCTCCGACTTCACTGTCAAAGGCAACACCATAATCAACACCGCGTTCAGTGAGTTTACCTCGTGGGGAGGCAATGCAGACGCATATGGGCAGATTTACATTGCTGGAGCTACCAACATTCGGTCTGAGGCCACCTTCTCACACTTCATCATTGATAATACGAGTACCTCTGCCAATCAAGGCAGGGCTGACAATGTGTACGGCATCTATGTCACCGTAGACAGCGACTTCCCTGAGAATGCGAAGACTTACATTAATAAGGGGAATGTGTTTGACGCTACAGTAGCGTACACACGTCTCGGCACTAATAACTTAACAGAGTTGATCATGCCTGCTTCAGGGCAAGGGCCAACAGGCGACCAAGGCGTACAGGGAGAAATTGGCCCTCAAGGAAATCAGGGGACGCAAGGCCCACAAGGCCCACAAGGCGCAATAGGACCACAAGGCGCAATAGGACCAACAGGCCCAACAGGAAATACAGGAGGCACAGGTCCCACAGGTCCCGATGGGCCACAAGGAGCACAGGGACCTCAAGGCGACCAAGGTACACAGGGTGTATCAGGTGATGCTGGAGCACAAGGAGTCCAAGGCATCCAAGGAGTAGCAGGCACAGGAATAAACTTTAAAGGGACAAAGCCAACGACCAATGATCTAGAGGCTGGTGGCACAATAGGCGATGCGTGGCTAGTAGAACTTGATGACTCTCTCCATATCCATGATGGTACAACGACTAGCGGAATACATGGCTTTGTCTCTGGAGGTTCAATACAGGGACCACAAGGATCACAAGGGCCTGTTGGACCTCAAGGGGTACAAGGCCCACAAGGAGCCATAGGCCCCGATGGGGCAGTTGGACCCGCAGGACCCACAGGCCCCCAAGGGGGCGATGGAACTGATGGTGCTCAAGGTCCACAAGGTATACAAGGGCTAGTAGGCCCAGCAGGAACTGATGGAGCAGGCATTACTTTTGAAGGGGAGATCGGTACAGATTCCGTATTTAGTGGTAGTCCTCCTTTTTCTGTTATTGGCGGGGGAACCTTCACTCCACAGTTGGGGAGTGCCGTCATCTCACAGTTCTCAGGAGTAGATGAGAACGTTTTTCTAATGTATGACGGGACATCCCCTTACAACCAGAGCGGGTGGATTTCAGGAGGCTCTCTAGAGGGGCCTGCTGGGTCTACGGGGCCTACGGGGTCTACGGGGCCTACGGGGCCTACGGGGCCTGCTGGGCCTACGGGGCCTACGGGGCCTACTGGGTCTGAAGGCGCACCCGCTGAACACCTTACCGTTGACTATGCTACGTTCGGAACAGTGACAGCAAACGCGATTACGGACACAACGATCTCTATTGCTCATCAGAGTCAGAGCACGTCAACCGATGATGTTTGGTGGCAACGGAATGTGGGTTTCTTGGGGATCGGTTCGGGGACGAGTCTTTCGCAGGGAGACACTATTCTGTTCGGAGGCGGGATCTATTTGAGTTCGACACTCCAGCCTCAAGCCTGTGGGTTATACGAAGTAACAAGCGCACTAACCGTCTATGGCGTAACCTCAGTTGTCTTCACTCGCTTATCTTCATTTGATTCTGACGCAGAGATCAAAAACGGAACGCGGGTCTATGTCGAAAACGATGTATGGTCAGGCTATGAGTGTGTGGTTACTAGGCCCGCCTCATTTACCTTAGGAACAACGGCAATCACCGTCACCCCTGTTAAATCAGACATTGGTGCGTGGAACGTTGTGACTGTCGATAACACTGCTACGGGGTATTTCCCCAAGGCGGGGGACATAGTCTTTATTCCGTCAACATGGAGCGCAGGAACTCTCACTATCTCAATGCCTGAGGATCCAAAACTAGGGCATAGAATAAAGATTATGCGCGGGGGTGGAACAGGTACAGTTCAAATAGGACTTGGAAATAATCAAGACCAGAGTTACATTTTTGATGGGTTGACGCAGGGAGGCTCCAGTGCTGAGAAAATCTTCTTGCAGACTCTCTCAACGCTAGAACTGACTTGTGTTCAGAATGAGCAAAATACGGTTTCCTCTTCTCATAAAGAAGTTTGGTATTGTGACTTCGGGCTGAATCAGCCTCTCCCTCTCGACTTAACGAAATCCGCAACGGCTACAGAGTTCGACCTAAACATTACTGACGGGCGTATTCTGCAATGGAACAGTACGGGCGGGACTACGGGATACGGTGCTTTTGAAGATGTGGCGATCCCTAACTCATCAGAGTTAAACTCTTCACTCACAGGGACTACAGCCTTGAGCGCACCGAGCGGTGCGCCAATATATGAGGAGATCTACTTGATAAATGCGGGGAGTGCCTCGACAATCACTCTACCTGATCCCGCTTCAGCGAGTGGTTTTAAATATAACATCAAGAGCGTAGGGGCTGGAGCGGTGACGATTGACACTGCATCAGGAACGATTGACGGAGCTTCTTCGTTTGTCCTATCTACTCAATATGATTCTGTCACTGTAGTATGTGACGGGTCTAATTATTTTGTGATCTGAGGAGACTCTTATGACATATATACAAAGTAGCGGAGGCGGTAGTACAAGTGGTGATCTCGGAAGATTCCACATGATCAAACCTGATTATACGAGTTATAACAGCGGGTATAAATACTACTGGATGTCCAACTCACAAAACAGCACAAACGATGGCTGGTGTGAACGTGAGCACCCAAACCCATCGGCTGGATATGTATCTGTAGATCCTCTTGCTTGGAATGTGGCGCGTAATGATTTGAAAAGCGGGGCCTACACTTGGCCTAGCGGTTCGTCTTTTGCAAACTCTTATCGGGACGGTTATTTTGAGGCAGGTACTTATAATGTATTTTTACGGTTCAATTATAAGAAATCCTCCGTAGACTATACACACTTCACTTATCCAAACTTTACAACAAGAGAAAGCGGAACGACATTCTCAACAGATCTCCCGACCTCTAGTGCTAATAGCGCGGTCGCGTTTGCTCCGACAACGGTTTGTGATTACTTCGAGCAAGGGGGGCTTTTTCACATATCTCTGTCCCTGCAGTTTGTGTTCGAGAGCGACAAGGCGTGGAGAGGGATTTACACTGATTTGATGCATGGGAAAGACAGTGCCTCGTACAGTGCAACGAACAATCCGATGAAAACCTCGGGGATGTACGGGCTGATTTGTTCGGGTGCTGAAACTAAAATTATTAAACTAGCCTAGAGAAAGGGAAGAGTTATGACATATATACAAAGTAGCGGAGGCGGTAGTACAAGTGGTGATCTCGGCAGATTCCACATGATCAAACCTGACTTCTCTAGTTCTTCATATGGCTTTTATCGTTTCGATTATGTACAGACTGATGGGTGGTGTGACCGTAGACACCCAAACCCTACTTACGGAACGACTGTGGATCCTTTGGCGTGGGTTGTGGTGAGGAATGATCTAAAGAGCAACATTTATGGGAGAGTGGGAGATGGATATTTTGACTCAGGAACGTATAGCGTCAAGCTTAGAGTAAACTATAGGAGCAGTGACGTATATTGGACTCATTTATCTTACCCTACATTTACGGGTATAAGCGGTGTTACGGTGACCTCAGATCTCCCGTCCAGCACTTCGGCAAGCTCTATAGCTTTTGCTCCAACAACAAGATGCACAAATTTCGAGCAAGGGGGGCTTTTTCATGTGACGCTGGGGCTAGATTTTGTTCTTACGAGTGATGACTATTGGAGCGGTATAAATACAGCAGGCATAATGCATGGGAAGAATCACCCTAGTTATTCCTCCACAAATAACGGCTACAATTCATCTTTTTACGGTATCACCTGCGTGGGTGCTGAAACTGAGATTTTAAAACTAACATAGAGAGGGTTTAATTATGAGAATTATGGAAAGAGTAGACTCCGCGTCAACAAACGAAGTAGGCGACATTTACATAACAAATGGGATCACGAGTGTTGTGGTTCATGAAGAGAGCGTTGAGGGTGGGAAGGATTTAACATTGATGATTCATGGGAAAGTTCAAATTAAATTACCCTTCCAATACGCTTCGACAGAACCAACGCGGATTGGGTTGGATGGATCAGGAGACATATCCTTGACTTCTATCAGCCCCGTAATGGGAGTCTTACGGCCCTGCGCTCTTGACGAGAATGGGGCGGTAGTTCCCAAGAGTATCGGGGATCTTCATGGCTGTTTTTGGTTTGGGGGAAATCATTGAAAACAGTAAAAAACCCATATAGTTATAAACGTATAAAAGAAAGAGACTTACCTTTTTTTAAAGGCTTCTCGTGTTCTTGTAGACGATTTAAGTATACATAAGATACTAAATAATAAAGGATTCCCGCGAAGAGGAGATCGGTTGGTAAAGACTGAATCTTTGATTGAGGGTGAATTAGGTTACATAGACCTAGAGTCCTTAATCGCAGTATGTCTCCTAGAGATCGGGAAGTTACAGCATAGGGTTAAGGAGTTAGAGGATGCTAAGGAACCTTAAACCGATATTCATCGAGAACTCGAAGATACCTATTTGGTTATCAAAGGTTTCTCCGATCAACATATCTGCGATTACAGCGTTCTTTATTGTGTTCTCTAGGGGTAGGGTCGGGGAAAGGCTAAAACGCCACGAGACGATCCATTTCCAACAGTATTTGGAGACTTTTGTGGTTGGGTTTCTCTTGATCTACTTGGTTGACTTTCTAATTGGGTTAATAAAGTATAGATCTGGGCGAGAGGCTTACCGAAGAATCTGTTTTGAACAAGAAGCTCATCTCTTTGATCAAACTGAAGGGTATCTTCAATCTAGGCAGAGATACTGTTGGTTGTTTTATAGACCTTGAGTCTTCTAGGAACTCTCCTCGTGCGCGTGTGCGCGTGTGCGCGTTTTTATATATAATATAATATATATATTCTTAAAGAAGAGGAGAGATTATGAAACAGTTAGAGTCTCTAGGAAGTTTTACTTCCCTTGATGGGTACACTTTAGTTGCTGTATCCGACCAGTTTTTAGATTTTGGTCTTGTGATCTTTTATGGGGATGAGGAGGTCTATTTTAATCCAAGTTGTCTCTCAGGGGATGTCTACGGTTATGATTACTTTTCTGATAGTGAGGAGTGTGTGCCTTGGTCGCCTGACAGGTGGGGTCTAGTCTTAGAAGAGGATCACAGACCTCTTTTGGAGAAATTAATCTTCTCCTCTGAGGATCAGAATTGCTAAAAAGTTGTCGAAAAGACATATTTAACCCTTAAGGAGAGGTGGTAGATATGAAAGTTGTTGAAAAGACACTCATTAACCGTAGACCTTATCTAAATCTTTTGGCGAGAAGTATAAACTCTTTTATGTGTGATGATCCTTCTCTTCTTGGGGAGGAGGTAAGTCTTATAACAGTTAAAGTATTGAAAGACATAAGTTTTAGAGGTTGTAAGAAGACAGTTGTTCTTCATTTTATGGGTGGTGGGAGGATACCCACTAGAGTGGGGGACTGGGATCTAAAGGATTCTTTAATCGGTTCAAGGATCACAATGGGAGTTTATAAAAAACATCTATAATTTTTATTGACGTTTTGGTTTTTAGGGTCTAATTGTGTGAGTAGCCACTAAGGAGGTCACATGATCAGGATAGACGCTGAACAGAAGAAATTTATAATCGACTTGCGGTATCGACCTGCAAGAAAACTCGCTGATATGGTGATTGAAACCATAATGCTCCATGCAGAGACAGACCTAGAGGATGAGAAAATCCTGTTGAAGATCTCAAGATCACTAAGAGGAGAGGAAGAGATTTTTGATTGTGATTTAACAGATCACCATGAACCGATTGAAGATGAAAAGAGTAGAGTATGATTCGGTGGCATGGGATCGATGAAAGAGGATTTGCGCCTTTCTGTCGGATACTCTTAGATAAGTATTCTAGTCTTAACATCTCTATGGAAGAGGCTATGCTCATCATCCACCTGATGGATTATTCTTGGATGGGTAAAAACCCCTTCCCCTCAACAAGATTTTTTGCCGAGAAGACGGGTAAGTCAGAACAAACGATTAGAACCTATCTCAGGTCATTAAGTTACAAAGGGTATCTGATTCCTAAATTATCAGGGAGAGACAAAACCTATGACTTCACACCATTATTGGTTACTGTGCGGAGCTTAGTGGGGATCGCTGATCCTGAACCTGAACCACAGAATTGGTATTCTGGGGGCAGTGTTTCACTTGAGTGTGATGGAAAGGATACTCCCGCGCCACCTGAAGGTGTCTCTAGACTTAAAGGTTTAATTGATGCTTCGATGAAACTCGCCAAAGATAAGTCTAAGGGGAGGACACCTGTCCAAACCTCTCCCTCTCACTGGAAGAGGCTTCAGAGTTTCTTAGATAAAGAGCCTACTCATTACAATTCTAAGGACATGGAATTAGTGGTAGCAATGGAGTGGCAGAAAAAGTGGAAGTCGCCACCTCCAAGATTCTTTGGTAGAGATCTAAAGCACGTTAAGGAGCTTATAAACATTTACAGTCCAGAAATTGTGGCGCAGGTTTTAATCTCTTGTATACGAGACTGGGAGAAGATCTCTTCTAAGTTTAAGATTAATGGTTATCCGAGTATGCCCATATTTTGGGGGTTCCGAAACAGTATATTCCCTATGATAATTGACGGTGAAATTGAAGATAAGCCTTCATGGGGTTCACAGTACGACACAGAGAAAGATTCTCGCCCAGAGGGCGAAGAGATTGGATGGTAAGATGAATTTAGACAAAGAAAATATCGGACATAAGGGTTCTTATAGTCCTGAAGTATTAAAAAACTTTAGGATGATGGAGATTCACCTGAAAGGAGAAAGAACAAAGATTGTTGTTTACGACAAAGAGTTTATTGGAGGTAGACCTCGTATTGTCTCACATGAATACTCCTGTTTATCCGCGCCAAGACAAGCGAGAGCTTTGGCGTTATCTTATAATATCGTACGACAAAATGTGGATGTGATTGATGAACCATAAGACACCTAAAAACACAGAATTGACACAGCATATGCTAAGGCGAATGAACATTGGTAAGAGATATTGGGGGGCAGAGATGACTGACTTCCCAGAATCCCAGATCAAGACCATCTTCAGGAATTACGTTAAAGACCTCTCCAACAATTACGACAGCGGTTGGGGGATTTTTCTATATGGGGCTAATGGTGTTGGAAAGACCCATGCTTCTTGTGCGCTCTTAAAAGAGGTCACAAAGAGAGGCTACTCTTCTTACTGTATTCTCAGCGATGTCTTGAAGGTTTCCTACATTGACGGATCGAGGTTTGACGAAGATAACTCGATCACTCAACGAGTAGAGAAGGTTGACTTCCTACTCTTAGAGGATCTAGGTAAAGAATACTCTGGGAAGGGAAGTGGTTGGGCTGAACTCTGTTTTGAGAATATGCTCCGCAAGAGGAGTAGAGAGTGTCTACCTACCTTCATAACTACAAACCTCTCTCCAAGCGCGTTTAAGGAGCGTTATAAGAACTCTACAGCATCATTAGCGATGGAGTGTATGGTCGCGGTGGAGATGAAGGGTGAAGACAGGAGACTCGCGTCTTCTAAAGATAAGGCTAGGACACTTCTCTAATGTTAAGAGGTTCTATTGGAAACACCTTCTCTCCTTCAGTCTGGGTTCATTCAGAAGTTGTCCTTAAATATGTGGGTAGAAAACTTTTGATTGGGCCTAAGAGATATGAAGTCATAAGAGAGGGGTTTTTGTGGTCTTTATCTGAGAGGGTAAAACCCATAATTATCTATATTGATCAAGAGCCTATCGCTCTCTTAAAGGACTATGACCATCTAACATTTAAAACTATTTATGATTGTCGAGAGACATTAAGAACAGATCAGCGGGTTATTGAGATGGTTGTAGATGATACTTCTCTTGTTTCAACCGATATTGTTCAGTACACAGCATCCCTTCCAAGGAAATACAGAAAATGAACATTGAAAAAAGTATAATTGATCTATGCGTTGGAGATCCAAATCTCTACACCAAAGCGTATGAGAACGCAGTGACCGAAGACCTCTTTGAGGGTGTCTACACAAAAATGTGGTCATTCTGTCAGTCCTACTCTAAGAAGCATGGACTTGGGCCAAGTGTTGATGCCTTAAACCAAGAGTTCCCAGATTACACATGGGACTTCCCTCCACATGAACCCCTCAGTTATTACATCGAGCAATTAAAGAGGAAACACGCTTTCAATTTGACGGTAACCGCAGTAAGTGAGGCTTACGGACATCTAAACGAGAAAAACGTGGAGGAGGCTGTTGATCGATTAAGAGAAGCGGTGAGGCAGATCGAGGACTCAACGGCATCAGAAGCCGATGTTGATTGGAACGCTACCGCAGAAGAGAGATACGCGGAGTATTTAAAACTCCAACAGAACAAAGGTATTGATGGGTATACGACCCCATTCCCCACCTTAGATGAAGCTACTCAAGGTTTCCATGATGGGGAGTTCATCTTGGTAGTCGCTCGTCAGGGTGTAGGAAAGACATGGTTGACGAACATCCTCGCGCATCGAAATCTGAAGGAGGGTTTGAGAGTTCTATACTTTACAAAGGAGATGCCTTCGAGACAAGTCGCTAGACGCTTTGACGCATTAGAGTTTGACCTCTCATATCAAGACTTGAGAAAAGGGTCGCTAAATTCATTTAAAGAGGCTGAGTGGAGTAAGGCGGTTAAGAACCCAATGAAGGGAAAGGGAGAATTATTCATTGTAGGTGAGGAGAGTGGGGGGGTGAGTCATGTCTCAGCGAAGATTGAGCGTCATAAGCCTGACATCGTTTACATCGATGGTATGTACCTGATGGATGATGACCAGAGAGCGCGAGATAATTGGTTAAAGATCGGGAACATCTCAAGGGATCTAAAAAAGTTAAGTAAGCGTGTTCAGGTTCCAATTATGGCTACGGTTCAGTTTAACCGACAGGCTGATAATTCTAAGGGAGATGCGAGTCATATTGCATATGGGGACATCGCCAAAGACGCGGATGTGATCTTAGGGTTATTCCAAGACGAGGATCAGCGATTGAATAAGAGGATGACGCTGAAGGTCTTAAAGCAGAGAGAGGGCGAACGCCCAGAGATAGAGTGTGATTGGGATATGGGAACGATGACATTTAACGAAGTCGAAGAGTCCGACTTTGGGTCAGTGACCTTCTAATGACTAAAGAAGAAAAGGTAGAGGAGATACTACGGATCTCAGGCTTTAAGATGAGGAGAGGTGAATCAAACATCGGTATTGGTTGCCCCCTTGCACCTTATTCCCCTCTTCATTCATCAAATAAAGACTCAAGACCTTCGATGGGTATCAAGATAACCGATACAAGTGTATTGGTGAATTGTTTCACTTGTGGGTTTAAGGCTAGAAAATTGAGCTTTCTTTATAAGCGACTCGCTCACCATGACCCCTATTGGTCACCCGCTGTAGATGCTTGTCTCCTGATGGAATCAGAGGAGATCATGGAGGGGTTAAACGGTATGAGTTATTTAGCAAAGAAGAAGAAGAAATTGAAACCCTTCGATGAATCCCTCTTCGCTCCGTTTAGTGGTCATATTCCAAGGTACTTAATGAAGAGGGGAGTCTCTATTGAGACAGCGAAGAGGTGGGGCTTGGGGTTCGATAAAGATCGCAAGAGGGCCGTATTCCCTGTTAGAGATTATCAAGGGCGGTTATGGGGGTGTGTTGGTCGTAGTATAAACGGGGCGCACCCAAAGTATTTGAACTACTGGGAGATGAAGAAAGGGAAGCAGGTTTTAGGAGCGCATTTAATAAATACGCAGAGAAAAATAATTGTAGTTGAGGGCGTACTCGATGCGGTTATTACAGAGCAGGCTCTCCAAGTTCAGGGGAAAGATAATCAATACGGTGTAGTCTCGATACTTGGTGCTTCCATCACCTCTGAACAAACGGAGTTAATTTTAAAATTCTCTACTGAAGTTATTCTTTGTTTTGATAATGATGAAGCAGGTGAGCGCGGAGCATCCTTAGCGAAGGAACTTATCTCACCTCATGTCATGACAAAGGTTGGTTCTATAAAGGAGGTCAATAAAAAAGACTTTGGGGAATGTTCTACAGAAGAGATCCTCTATACACTTGAGAACTCAAGGTTTTTATGAATAGTTAAAAAACACTTTTCTTATTGTAAATAAAATGTTAAACATAACCTACCAACATTGAAATGCCATAAAGGAGCAAATATGACTTGGTTTAATAACGATGAGGGTTTTGAGGCCCAACGACCAAAGAAGAATTATGTGAATCGGTTTTGGATGCCAAAGGATTCAGAGAAAACAATCACGTTCGTAGATGATACGACTGTGATGTGCGGTGATACGAAGATTACTTCTCCACTCTTCATTGAGGAGTATCAATTGAACTTGAACGGTCATTGGAGAAATTGGTTCACAAGACCTTTCAAACCTGAAGACGACCTCTTGAAAGAGATGGGTTATCGAGCTTCCAGAGTAGCTGTTTTCACAATCATCGACCACAGCGAATGGACAGATAAAAAGGGAACCCAACACAAAGATGAATTGAAATTGTTCGTGGTTAAGCGATCTGCACCCATCTACAAGCAAATTGAAAAGTTAATGAGTCGACATGGTTCACTAAGAGGGCGAGTGTTTAATGTGAGTCGTATGGGGGACAAGTCTCCCGCAGTGGGTTCGATGCTTGAGTACCTAGATCATTCAGAGCCAGAAGAGGTTCCTTTTAATTACCTTGAGGTCTTAAAGCCGAAGACGAGAGTAGAATTAGAGGCAGTATTCAATCCCGCTACAGATAATAGTAGTTGGGGTGGGGGTAATACCCCGAAAGAAACCTCCTCTTGGAGTGATAAAGGAGAGAATAATTCTTCGCAATCTTCTTGGAGTAACAATGGTTCGTCTCCTTCACAGGGCGACTCTTATTTTAACAGTAAGAACCAAAATCCTAATGATGGAAAAATACCATTTTAATAGAAGAATAACTCGCCTTTAGGGGCAATAATGGAGAGCATATGCAGTCTGGTATTTTAACTGAGTCGTCTGATTTAGAATCATTACAACGATACCTCAAGAATTTCACCGAGTTTAGTTTTGATACCGAGACTGATGGTTTGTCTTTTAATAGACGCGCCATCGGCTACTCTTTGAGTGTGAAAACTGATGAGGGTTATAGAGGATGGTATGTCCCGATAGCGCATGAACAGGGGGATGACTTATTCTCAGTAGCTCCTAAGAACGCTCCTCGGCAGGAGGCGTTTAGTTTACTGAACCAAATCTTCATGGATTCTGGGAACACTATTTGGATTCACAATGCTAAGTTTGATCTGAAGGTATTAAGGAATGAGGGACTTGATGTCGAGAACTTCTCCTGCGAGGTCTTAGACACCCTCTGTGTCTCATGGTTATTAGAACCAGAGCGCGAGGGTGGGCATGGGTTAAAGAGTCTCGTAAAACGAATTTTAGGGCATGAGATGGGGAGTTTTAAGCAGTTTAAGAGTTTTAAAAACTGTGAGGTTCCTGTCGGAATGATGGGGAAGTATGCAATCGATGACGCGGTTTATCTCTTAAAGTTAGTCGGTGTCTTATATCCTGAATTAACCCCTTTAAATGTTAAAGTTTTTAAGGAGTTAGAAATGCCTATTATGAGGATTGTTGAAGAGATGGAACATTATGGCTTTAAGATTGACACATCAAACATAAAAAAAGCTGGGATTGTAATGGAAGCGAAGGCGAAGGAGATCGAGGATAATTTTAAGTCTATTTTTGGTTCTGATGCGCTGATTAGTTCAAGTAAATGGTTATCGAATAATCTCTGCGGGAGAATTTGGGGTGTTGTTGGACTTAAAAAGGGTGCTAGTAAGCAATACTCGACAGCTAAGGACAATCTCTTAAAATGGAAAGAGGGAGAGATTGAGGGTACGACTGATAGAGGGAGAGAGGTCGCGGAGTGGGTATTAGACTATCGGAGGTTCTCTAAGATGGTATCTACCTACAGTACAAAGTTAGTCCTGTTTGCTGATGATGAAGGACGAGTGCATGGGTCATTTAATCAATGGGGTACAGGGACAGGAAGAATGTCCTCCTCTAACCCTAATATGCAGAATATACCATCATCTAGGACACCCGAAGGGGATGCTTTAAGAAGAGCCTTTATCTGTGAGGAAGGGTATAAATTGATTGTTGCCGATTACTCACAGGTAGAATTGAGGGTCACTGCACACCTAAGTGAAGACCCAGTGATGATGGGTATTTATAAAGATAACGGTGATATTCATCAGATGACGGCAGATGCTTGTAATTGCGCTCGTTATAATGCTAAAGAGATAAACTTTGGTCTTATCTACAAGATGGGTGCGAAGACTCTTGGGAACCGAATAAAGAAGACTCAGGAGGAAGCGCAAGATTATATTGATAGATATTTTGAAAAATATGCAGGTGTAGCTCAATTCCAAGACCATCTTATTGCAGGAGTTAGGAGAAAGGGATTTACTTGGACGGTCACAGGGAGAAGAAGACCTCTCCCAAAGATTAATTCTAAGGATAAGGGAGAGAGTAACGGAGCAGAGAGACAAGCGATCAATACTCAGGTTCAGGGTTCCGCTAGTGACATCATCAAGATCGGTATGCGGAACTTCCATAGGCGAGTTAGGAGTGAGGGGTATACGGTAGAAGACTGTCGGATCATTGGACAGGTTCATGATGAAGTGGTCGTAGAAGCGAAGGAGAGTATTGCTGAGTACATTGCAAAAACTCTTCAATATGAGATGGAGAATTGCGTGACTCTAAAGGTTCCTTTAATAGCAGAGCCTGCGATAGGTGACTCATGGGCAGAGGCTAAATAATGGGGTGGGGTCTAAAGAAAGATTGGTCTTTAAGTGACCTAGAGAGTCTTACTCTAAGGAAAGAAGAAGACCACCTTCTCTATAAGGAATCTTCAGAGGGGTTACTCGTACCGAGAGGCTATGAGGGGTTTGCCCATAAAGACCCTTTAGAGACGCTTGGAGAGGAGTTATCTGAATTTACACCCATCTCTCTACGGGATGAACAGAAGCCTGCTGTAGAAGCCGTTATGAATCATTTAAGAGAGAGAGGAACGGGAGCGGTTCTATATGCTCCCTGCGGTAAGGGTAAGACGGTGATGGGTCTTGATATAATCAGGAGGTTAAATCGAACGGCCTTAGTTTTAGTCCACAAGTCTTTCTTAGTCGACCAATGGGTAGATCGCATTAAGACGTTTCTCCCAGAGGCAAAGGTAGGTTTGTGGCAGAGGGATATTATCCCTACAGGAGACGAAGATATTGTGATCGGGATGGTTCAGAGTCTCGTAAATCCTAAGAGGGAGTACGACCCTTCAATCTATAGGATGTTCGGGACACTCATCTGCGATGAGACTCATCGATATGGCGCACCGATGTGGCAGGAAGCAATCTCAAAGATGCCTGCTAGGTTTAGGATAGGACTTACCGCTACCCCCGAAAGAAAAGATGGTCTTCAGGAGATTATCTTCCTCCACATAGGGCCGATTGTCTATGAGATGGAAGGACATACTAGGGTTCCTTCAATCTGGAGGATTGATACTGATACTCATTTTGCGCCCCGCTCTTATAAGCTCTGGAATGGGGAGGTTAATACTTCAAAATTGGTCACTATGGTGTCGAAAGTTCCTGAGAGGACTGATCTTATAGTCACTTATTGTTTAAGGGCTTTAAAGACAGGGAGAAAGATTTTAATCTTGAGTGAAAGAGTCGCTCATGTAAAAGAGATGGTTAGTCTCCTCAAAGAACTCGTGACCGAGGATTTTACTGTTGATAAATATATTGGTGGAATGACCTCAAAGGCTAGGGTGATCTCTTCTAGGGCCGATGTAATTGTAGGTACATACGCTATGGCTCAAGAGGGGTTAGACATCCCTGAGTTAGACACTCTTATTTTAGCCACTCCTAAGACTTCTATTACTCAATCCGTAGGTAGAATCTTGAGGGATTCGCCAAATAAAAAGTCTCCTATTGTTCTAGACATCGTTGATTCAAGAATAGAGGTACTTACAGCATACTGGTGGGCGAGAAGAAAGGTCTACGAGAGACATTCTTATAAATATGTTTGACTTTTCAACAAAGTTATAATTAGACTTTAAATCGTAAAAATAAGGACAGAGACATGATTGCCGAATATAAAAAGATCTTAGATCAGATCAAAGATTTAACCACTCAAAAAAACAAATTGAGAGATCAGATCCTCTTGGAACCTGAGGTTCCTGAAGAAGATGGAATAAGAGCGCAAATTTCTACCCGTCTTAGGGTTACCTATGACTTGGAGCAGTTAGAGTTTGAATTAGCTCATCAAGGGTTTTCGCCTGAAGATTATGCCGATTACAAAGTATGTTTAAAGAAAGTGGAGAGTTTAGTCTCATCAGGGAGATTAGATCCTTCGTTATTCGATAAGTGCGCGACAGTTAATGAGATTAAGACATTGACTGTTAAGGAGAATAAGTGATGGTACATCGAGCAGAGTACATGAGAGAGTATTATAAACAGAATAAGAAGAGGATCTTGGGTCGTTTAAGGAACCGATATGAGAAAGATCCAGAATGGGTAGAGGAACAGAAGAAAAAGAGACGAGAAGACCGTAAGAGAAGAAGGGCTTTAAAAAAGCATCAAGAGAATGAGTACAAGAAGTTACATGGTAACAAACCAAGAGGAGTTAGGATGAAGATTATTCATCCTGAAGACGATTCTCGGTACTGCGTGTGTATGATGTATACACTCCCAGAAACGGCAAAAATCATAGGGATACCAAAGACCCAAATAAAATCTTGGGTACACCTTGATCGCATTCCGTTCCCACAGTACAGATCGAAGAAGAATTATCGATTATATACCGAGTATGAAGTTGGACTCTTAAAAATTATCGTTAAACAAGAGAGAAGAAGATTAAAAAAAGAATATCTTTTAATGAGAATAAGGCCAGAGATCACAGAAAAAATTAATTACGCTTTTGGGACTCTTATTGGTGGGGTTCCCGAATCAGAATTTAAGGAAGATGACAATGACTAAAGAAAAAGTAATCGTAAAAGCAGGGGCGAGTATGACCCTTAACTTGGGTAACTATGAGTCTGCAAGAGTTGAAGCAGGGATCGAATTACCAGTATTCATGGAGGATGTACCCAAAGAGTTTGAGAGAGCTTGGGCAGAGGTTGAGAGACAATTAACCATCAAGATCTCTGAGATTAAAGCGAGTCGTAATGAGCCTAAATGATCTCTTAAAAACCATTAATAAGAGGTATGGTGGTGAGTCGATTGTTAAAGCCTCTGAGAGTGCGCGTCTCTCCAAAAGGCATAGGATTCCTACAGGGATACTCACCTTTGATCTAGCAATGGGAGGTGGAGTACCTCTTGGGACGATAATGACTCTTAAAGGGGAGTTTTCATCAGGTAAATCAGCACTTGCTCATCGTATAGGTGGCGCATTCCAACGATACTGCCGTAATTGTGGTGGTGAGATGTGTGACTTCCAAGAGCATCTCCAAGACGGTGTACCTATCGAATGCTGTGATAACCCAGAATCTATGCGGGTTGTTTGGTTTGATGGTGAGGGTTCTTATCAAAACGATTGGGCAGAGAAACTAGGCATGGTAAACGCCCAAACTTACGTCATACGGACAGAGTTTGCGGAACAGGGTATAGACGTAGCAGATGCCGTTATACGTTCAGGAGAATGTGATCTCCTCGTGGTAGACTCTGTGGCTTCATTAACACCCTCAGTAGAGATTGAACAGTCCTCAGAAAAGTGGCAGGTAGGGGTTCATGCGCGTCTCATGAACAAAGCAATGAGGAAGTGGGTGTCGGCCCAAAATTCAATAGGACTCACAAGAGATCGACCTCCTACAATAATCTTGATCAATCAGATACGCCATAAAGTAGGTGTTTTCTACGGTTCACCTGAGACGAGTCCTGGAGGTAAGGGTATTGACTTTGCTTCTTCGATCATCTGTAAAGTGAAGCGGAAAGCCTATATTGAAGAGGATTCTGGTGGCGCACCATTAGGACAAGAGATGGAAGTTACGTTCTTAAAGAACAAAACAGCACCACCTAACAAGTCATGTCTCTTCTCTTTATTCTTTAGGGAGACAGAGGATTACCTAGCGGGAGCCTCTAACATCGCGGAACAAGTGATCACAGTCGCAGAGTATTGGAAATTAATTGAGCGTAAGGGTTCTTGGTATGAGTTCCCTGATGGGGCGCGGTATCAGGGAGCGGTGAAGGCAGGGAAAGCTCTCCTTCAGGATAAAGAATTGTTAGAGCATTTAACTTTTCAAATTTGGGAGAAGGAGGTTTCTTGGTTAGGTGGTTCATCTTGAGTCTTGGTTCAAAAAAACCTGTGCCTCTGTTCTTAACAGGCGCAGAAGAGGAGACGAAGTGTAACAAGTCTAGGAGTGTTGACCACGAGGCGCGTCTACAGTCGATTTTGAGGTCTAAGGTGACCCCAAACTCTGGGGCAAGACCTGAGATCTCTAAGAAGGGCGACCTTCAGGACAATCTATTCGTATGGCAAGCCAAATTGACCAAGAAAGACCGCTTCACGATTACTCCTGATGTTCTTATGGAAGTTCAGAGACAGGCTTCTCTAAACAATAAATGGGCAGGAATGGCGATCACTATGGAAGGTTTAGAAGAACACATGGATAAGGATTGGGTTTTAATTCCTGCAAATGTTTTTACAGAACTCGTTGACACTTATCTAGATACCCTTTAAAACAAAAGTTGTTGAAAAGTCAACATTACACCCCCCATGACACGACAGGAAAAAAGTGAATATACAGAAAATACAGTTATCCGATATTGATACAGCATTCATCACAAATTGCCGAAGAGATCTCAACGTAGACGATCTTCTTGAAAGTATCTCAGAGACGGGATTACATCAACCTCTCGGAGTGGCTCAAAAAGAAGATGGTAATTACGGATTGATTTATGGGTTCAGGAGGTTCAACGCGATCTCACAATTAGGATGGACAGAGGTTGAGGTGAATCTATGTGAGGGGGATGAGACAGATCTCCTCATTATCAACCTCCAAGAGAATGTAAGTCGTAAGAGCCTGACACCCTTAGAGGAGGCAGTGGCTATACGAAGAATTGTTGATCTCGGCAAAGACCTTGAGGTCTTCAGAAAGTCTCTTGGGTTCTCAAAGACGATGATCACACAACGATTGTCTCTTTTGGATATGGTTCCTATGATCCAAGACGCTCTCCAAGACGATTCTATCTCTGTGAATCAAGCGAGAGCTTTAAATGATGCTCCAGAGGACATCGTTGAGCGTTTAATTGATCATGCTATTGAGGGCATGACAGCGCGAGATCTGAGGGGAGAGGTTGATCGCTTGATGGTGATTGGAGAAGATGAGTTTGTTGAAGAAGAGGAGGAGAGTGGGGAGACTGAAGACGATGAAGAGGTTGATAACTCAAAGAAAGAAGAGGATTCACAATCTGGAGAGGTACTTGCTTCAGCAGTAAGATCTGCTCTTTTAGATCTTGGAGGTAATTACATAAAGGATGAGATGGCTTTTTTCTCCTTCCAAATCGCGATTAATTCTTGTGAGTTTGAGAGGCTTGGGTTAAGTGACCTTAGTGGACTCACAAACGGCTTAAACACCTTATGTGAGGCTACAGGATCGTGGGGTAAAAAATGAGTATTGAGCCTTATGAAGGGTGGGATGATTGGAATCATGTAAACCCTGATGATGACGATGATGACGATGATGACGATTTTGGTTTCTGGGGGGTGTAAAAATGAGTCTTACTGACGTAATAAAGAGTATCCATAGGGCAGGGGGAGTACCTTCTGTTCTACCTTCAATCGAGAAGTCTCTCCTCAAAGAATCAACCTCAAAAGACCCTTCTGTTTGGGAGGACAAAATGACTCGGTTCCATCCGAGTAAAATTGCCTTCTCAGGTGTTTGTCCAAGGTCTTATGCGCTCTTTATGCTTAGAGAGAGTTTGGGCCTGAGATTATCTCCACCTGCGCCACATGAGAATAAGTTACTCCGAATATTCCATCATGGTCATGCGATTCATAGTATGTATCAAGATAAGATCCTCGCAGACTCAGGTTGTTTGTATGGGTTCTGGGAGAAGGAGGAGACGAAGATCGAAGGGTTCAAACCTGAGGGGGAGGGGTGGTCTTATGTAGAGCCTCGAATACTTTGGCCTGAGTATCGAATATCAGGTTACGCGGATGGTTTGGTCTTTGTAGATAACCAATGGGTTCTATTAGAGATAAAATCGAGTAACGATCAATCTTTTAGGTTCATGAAGGCTAAGAAGGAACCAAGACCTTATCATGTCCTTCAAGCGCAATTATATGCCTTCGCGCCAAATAACATCGAGAAAGAGATGAACGTGACAGGGTGTTTGATTCTCTACGTCAATAAGGATACAGGAGAAGAACTCGACTTTTTTGTAGAAAAGGACTTCTCGATCATTAAAGATGTTTTAGAACAAATCGAATACTCAATAAATTCTGTAGAGAAGGGGTTTATACCCTCAAGGGTCAGTGACTGTAAATCTGTGCGGAGTAAACGAGCTAAAGAGTGCGCTACTTGTCACGCTTGTTTCATGAAAGAGGATTGGAATGAGCTTTGAAGAGGGAATAATTGAATTTGGTTCAAGATCGAGAGATATTCTATCTTCTCTAGGATTACCAACACCTACAAGACCGTCTAAAGAATTAATCTTTCCCTCTGATTTAGGTGCGCTTCATGATGGAGAACTTGGGGAGCATTTATCTTACTGGTCGAGTCTCTGCGCTTACGCACACCAAAAGGTTGCGGTTTTGGAAGGGAGTCTAATCTTAGTAAAAGAGGAATGCGAAGAGGCTTATGAGTTAAGGCTCTATCGGTTGTCTAATAAGTATAAGAGTATCACTGAAGCAAAGAACGCTGTCCTCTCAACGACAATCGTTAGATCTTTAAAAAAAAGAATTGCCACCATCGAGGCGGATTTAAAGGTATTAAAATCGGTACTTGTCGGTTATGATCTTAAAAACTCTGCTATAAGTAGAGAGATAACAAGACGAAATAACGAGAGGGCATTAAGAGATGGCTAATAAGAAAATAAATCTAAAGGTTGCAGGTCGATCTGAAGTAGACAAAGTAGCAGGTTCTATTACCAAATTCCTCCAAGAGGATATTGAAGTGAGTGTTACCGCGATTGGTGCTGGTGCAGTAAATCAGATGTTAAAAAGCGCAACAATAGCGCGGAGTATGATCGCATCAAACGGTTATGATCTTTTCTTTACCTCTGGGTTTTCTACAGAGATTATCGATGGTGAAGAGAAAACTGCGATGAAGCTCTTCATCCATAAGAGATAAAAATGTTTAAAATATCGTATACATTACAAATGCTTGGTTCCTCTTTATGCTTCCAATTAACTTTTATTGTTGAAGAATTATCAAAAGAGGGGGAAGGTGTTGACTTTAATGGGGTCAGAGATTATGTCGACAAATGGTGGGAAGATCCTGAGACTATTTGTTCCTCGCCTGAAGACAGTTGTCTAGGGCTGTGGGCAAATACAACGGACTACCTAGTCCATTCAAAGGCGCACCCTAGAGTACAATGCTCAGAGGTTTCTGTAGTCACCTCTGGATTAGAAGTTAAATTTATACCAACAGAAAATACATGGAGTAGACTAAATGTCTGAATACGTTGAAAACACAGAACGATTGAATGAAGTAGAGGAAGAAGTAGAGCAAGAAGTAGCGGAAGAGACTTCTAAAAACGAAGCAGATTTCACCGTTAATAATCAATTTGAAGAAGAGATTGTCACAGCAGTTCTTCTGATTATGAACAAAAGTGGACAGGTTCTCCCGATTACTACCCTTGATAATTTAAAGATGGAGCGCGTAGCTAATGCCCATGAGATATTGAGAATGTGTGCTGATGTTAAAGATCAGATCAGTGCGGTACGAGTCGTGGGGGAATTGGCTCAGATCTTCAGTCATATAAACTCTACAAGTCTAAAAAATGTAGCGGAACTCATGGGAGTAAAACTCAATCAAGAGGGTGAATCGACAGAGGGGTAAAAAGAATGATTGTTTGTCTTTCGGGACTTTCGAGGGCAAATAGGCTTGAGACTTTGAATGGGTTAGATCTTCGAGGCGTAGTTATAGATTATGCTCTAAAGGAGACTCCCCACTTCCTGTCCAAAGTGGACACTTCCTGTTGGGTTGTTATTCAGTTTGAGATTAAGGGTCTTTGGAACAAGTATAAATATGCTTTTGAAGAGAAGGGTTCCTTAAAATTATCTCGACTTATCAGGAGGCATGGGAGTTTAGACTCAGGCCGTATCCACATAAGAGAAGAGATAAGGTGTAAAATTGAGGCATACAGGGACTGGTGTATAAGATACGAATCTTATCTTGATGTCGTTTGTATTCCGAGAATCCCCAGTGTTGTAGGGTTAGATCTTGATGTCCTTATGTCCGTAATTAAAGACAAGTGTATGCCTACACTAGATTTTAGTGAGCAAGATGTTACTCACTTGATAAAGACATACAAGTACATAGGAGTTTGTCCTTCAGTGAAGAGTAGTGACCTGATATACCATTTAAACCCTCTAAGATCCCTTCTTAGAGCAGAAGGAACCAAACTTCATGGGTGGAATAGGGGGGACAAAGAAACGGTCTTAAAAGGCTTGTTTTGGTCTATCTCAAGTCCGAGTTGGCTGACAGGGGAGAAATACGGAAATATTTACAATTATGTTGGTAACTTAAAATTAGTCCTCTACAACAAAAAGAGTAGTAGGGTTAAAGACCCGAAGATGAACCTAAAGAGTAAATGTGACTCGTTGGGGATAGATTTTGATTCTTTTTTAGCAGAGGATAGGGATTCAATAAATCTTTGGAACGCTCACCAGTGGAGTTTATACGCTCAAGCGGTCTATGCTTCTACTCATCGGTCTAGAGACGAAGGATCTGACATGAAAAAAGAGAAGAAAAAAACTCAACAAACACAATTACAAAGAAAAAACCAAGATACAAAACTTGCATCTAGGGAAGCGGGTATCGGATACTTACGGGAATGTAATTCGTGTTATCTAGCTTCACAGTGTCCTGCGTTTATGGAGGGAAGTGATTGTTCAATCTCAACCAGACCGCGTGTTGATACGCCTGATGATGTTAATGCTCTACTAAACAGAATCATAGAGATCCAAGGAGAGCGGGTTCTCTTCACAGCATTTGCAGAAAAAACGCAGGGGATGGGTCTAAATCCCGAAGTCTCAAAAGAGATGGAAGTCTTAACTAAGATCATAAAAGACAGTAAAGAGATTATGAACCCATTGGGACAAGATGAAGTAATGATAAAAGCTAAGGGGTCAGGTGTTATCTCTCGACTGTTCGGAGGCTATGGTCGAGAAGGGGGAGGATCTAAACCCTCTCAATCTGAACGGATAATTGATGTGTCTCCATTAGAGGATAAAGATGAATAAAACGGAGTGGTTTAAAAATGATCTTGGAGAATTGGTATATCAGCGTTCATACGCTAGATGGGATGAAACCGAGAAACGGAGGGAGATCTGGCCTGAAACTGTAAGTCGGGTTTTTGACTTTTTGACTCAAGATAAAGACTTATCTAAAGAGATAAAAAACGATATTTGGTGGGGGGTCATGGAGCAAGAGGTCATGCCTTCGATGCGCTCATTGTGGGGCGCAGGAGCCTTCGCAAAGGTCGATAATACTTGTATTTATAACTGTTCTTTTCTCCCTATAGATAACCTAAAAGCATTCTCTGAATTGATCTACATTCTTATGCAGGGGACAGGAGTCGGGTTTAGTGTTGAGAAGAAGTTTATAAACAACCTTCCTGAGATCAGTCTAAGTATTGATAATGATTTAACAATCCACCAAATCCAAGACAGTAGTGATGGGTGGGCGGATGCGGTTTACTTTGCGCTTGTCTCTTCTTATAAAGGAGAAATGTGTGAATTAGATTATTCTCTAATTAGGCCGAGAGGTAGTCAGTTAAAAACCAAAGGCGGAAGAGCTTCAGGCCCAGAGCCTCTACAGAAGGCGATTGATTTTCTTACCAATACGATAAGAGGGGCAGAGGGGAGAAAACTCAAGACGATTGAAGTGTACGACATCTGCTGTGCTTTAGCAGAAGTGGTCGTTGTTGGGGGGGTCAGGAGGAGCGCGATGATCTCCTTCTCGGATCCTGATGATGAGGATATGAGACACGCTAAAGATTGGAAGAGAGGTGACTTCCCTATCAAGCGATATATGTCTAATAATAGTGCATATTTTGAGGACAAACCTTCTAGAGAGGTCTTTGACCGAGAGTGGGAGGCACTAGCTGAGAGCGGTTCAGGAGAGAGAGGCTTTAGTATTGATAACTGGTGGAAGTATGCAGACAGACCAAAAGGCGGTTCCCGCTCAAATCCATGTCATGAGATTTCGTTAAGATATAGGGAAGCAAGTGACCCTTGGACAGGAGAGGGTGGGGGTGGTCAGTTTTGTAATCTCTCCGCTGTCGTTGTGCGTCCCAAAGACACACTTGAGAGTCTTAAAAAGAAAGTCAGAATCGCTACATGGATTGGTTGTCTTCAAGCGACCTTCACTTACTTCCCATATCTAAGACCTGCTTGGAAGGAATTGTGTGAGGAGGATAGGCTCATAGGAGTAGACTTGACAGGACAGTGTGACAATGCAGAATTACTCGCCTATGGCTCTGTCCTATCAGAACTTAATAAAGTAGCCTTAGAGACAGCAGAAGAGGCTTCTACACACCTTGGGATTAATTGTCCTGTAGCTATCACTTGTGGGAAACCTTCAGGGAACACATCTCAGATGTTGGATTGTGCGAGTGGGTTTCATCCAAGATACTCTGAGTATTATTATAGACACATACGAGTATCTGCTGATGACCCTCTCTCCTCATTACTAAGCGATCAGGGCGTTCCTATGTTTCCAGAAGTGGGGCAAGAATATCTTGATGAAGAGGAAGTGAAAACATGGGTATTTAGGTTCCCCATCAAATCCCCTTCAGAGAGTATGTTAAGAAGTGATGAGGATAGTTTCCAACAGATGGAGAGGTATCTCCGTATTATGAAAAATTGGTGTAAGAAGAAGGGCCACAATCAATCCGCTACAATCTATGTTAAAGATGGGGATTGGGGGAAGGTGGGTGATTGGTTGTGGGATCATTTTGATGAAGTTGTAGGATTATCATTCTTACCTTATGACGGTGGAAATTATAAACTCGCTCCCTTTGAAGAGATCTCTGAAGAAGAATATCTTGATATTATACAGGATTTCCCAAAAGTTGATTTTTCAAAATTAGGGGATTATGAGAATCGAGATATGAGTCAAGGCAGTTCTGAGATTGCGTGTGTAGGTGGAATTTGCGAGATCTAATGTTATTATGAGTATCTAAACTAAGGAGATACTTTATGAAAAAATGGTTAAATAGAAGAGAGGCGACTTCAGTATTAGGGATTAGTGGTGAGGCCCTCAGGGGAAGGGTTCGGAGGGGAAAGATCAAAAGAGAAAGAAGAGCCGATGGTTTCCTATACTTTGAGATAGAAGTACCCTTAGATGTTGAAAAAGAAACAATCGTCTCTACGGAACAAGTGAAGACTTCTTTTTTTGGTAATGATGAATCTAGTTATCATTATGATGATACGAAGAAAGAGTACATCTTTTTTGGGTTGCCCGACCAACCTCCAAGTGTTCGCGTTAGTCGAGATAAGATTGATAGTCTATTAAAAGATTATTCTAATTACTCTGGCGGAATGACCATAAACCAAATCGCTGGAAAATATTTATTAAGCAGAGTCACTGTTCAGAAGATCCTCAGTGTCTTGGGTAAGACTCATGATAGTATTCCATTCTCTTCTGAAACAGTTATCTCGGAGGGAGAAGAGTCTCTTGTAGACTCTCTCTTAAAAGCAAAAGAACAACGGGTACTTGTTAAAGCTCATCAGAAGAGTTTGAGAGAAGCGCAGAAAGGTTTTGAAGATAAAGCACTTTTAAAACATTTAATCACAGGGATCGGAGATCGATTAGAGACAATAAAGATCCCAAGACCAAGAAAAGTTGTTGAAAAGTCAAATAAACCTTATGTGGCTATACTGGGTCTAACCGATTTACACATAGGTAAACGTGGAGTAGACGGTTATAATTCTAAAATTGCTTCCTCTAGGGCGATCAATACTACCGCAAAAGCACAAGAGAAGGCAGAGAGAACATGGGGAGTACCTGACTTTTGGGTAATCACTTGTGGTAGTGACATGATTCATGTCGATAATTATCGAGGTACGACTGAGAGGGGTACACCGATGGATACTGATACTGACGTATCGGAGATGATGGCGATTGCTTACTCAACGATGGAGTCTATCATATTAAGACTATCTACAAGCGCACCTGTGAAAATTGTGGCAATGACAGGGAACCACGATAGACTGTTATCAGGTATGCTCGGCATGATGCTCTCTGCGAGATTCAATTCTGACGATGATATAGAAGTTATTGACGGGTCACAGGGTTCTGCCTACATACGTTATGGTAAATCCCTTCTAGGGTTTAATCATGGGGATTCTGTTAAACATAATAAACTCCCAAATTTGATGTCGGGGGAGAAGCCGAAGGATTGGGGAGAATGTGCAGGTAATTGGGAATGGTTCACAGGACATCTTCACAGCTTGATTTTAAAAGTGAATGAGTATAATGGTTGTAGAGTCTGGACAATGCCTGCCTTGAGCGGTACAGATCGTTGGCACAAACTGATGGGGTACAGTCTGAATAGACCTCAATTAGCAATGTTCCGAGTTGAACCAAACAACGGTGTAGTGGGTATAGAGTTAGTCTCACCTAAGAAAGAATCTAAATGACAGTTAAATATGCAGATATTGGAGTAGATCTAATCTCAAGTATGGGAGACGATAAAACGATAGTCGACTCTGCAAGAGTCTCGTTTGATGAAACAGGAGAGATGGAGGATCGCGATCTATCGGATAGGGACAAAAAACTCTTACGCTACCTGATAAAAAACAAGCACACTTCTACTCTTGAGCATTGTTACATCACCTTCAGAGTGAATTGTCCATTATTTGTGCGATCACAAATTATGCGACATAGAACCTTCTCTTATAATGAAGTCTCAAGGAGATATACTTCAAAGAATATCAACAAGTTTTATCAACCTGACCACCTAAGATCACAGAGTAAGAATGATCTTCAGTGTAGCGAGGGGAAACTTAATGACCGTTATTTAGATCAAGCGATAATGAGAGAGATAATTGAAAACTCTGTCCAGACATATCAAACTCTAATTGAGGGTGGGGTTGCTAGAGAGCAAGCTCGAATGATTCTACCTCAATCTCAATTCACCTCGTTCTGGATGAGTGGAAACTTAAATAACTTTATAAAGTTCCTAGTCTTGAGGTTGGATTCACATACACAACAAGAAACGCGAGAGGTCGCTATGGGGATAAGAGATTATCTAAGTGACCTGTACCCTCTTACGTTTAACTTTCTTTATGAGTTAAACGTAATAGAACCACCCATCCCTTACGGCATGAGTGAAGATAACCATTCGGTATCAAGATGATAACCTAGACTTTTAAAGATCCCGACAGTCCAAAAGACTAAAATGAGAAATAATAAGGTCTTTTTTGCTTCATGGTCATACATAAGAGTCTCCTATTCTTTTTATGATGTATGAAAAGGCGTAGAGTAATTGTAATTTGATAGAATAGAGTAAACCGATTTAGGAGGCTCTATGCTTGAATTAAAAAGGATCGTTACAGAGAGTAGTGTAATAAATAAAATTTATAAAGAGGGGAAAGTGGGTAATGATGTGTTGGGAGAGGAGGGTGTTGACTCATTATTTTTTTTATTAACAACCTTATGTGAGACACAAAGTGTTTTGGTCGCTTACGAAGGTGATCAATTAGTCCGTATAAACACTAAGGGTTTATCTTATCAAGGGTTATCTCCAAAGGATGCAACACAAAGTTGTTTCTTCTGGGCATTAACTCATTATGACTTGATTGTGGGTATAGGTGGGGCGGGTACGGGTAAGACTTCATGCGCCTTAGCCTACGGCATGAATGAAGTCTTTCGGAAAGGTAGATCCTTGATACTGTGTAAACCTACTGTTTATGTGGGTTTACGGAGTAATGCGATGGGGACAATCTCTGGGGATCATCGAGAGAAAATGGAGGGGTATATAGATTCCTACTTAGCGTCTCTAAGGAAGATTTTAGGAGAAAACTTTGAGCATCATCTATATCAATTAGAAGAGGAGGGGAAGATCACTTTTCAGCCTCTAGAATTACTCAGAGGTCTACACTTTGAGAATTGTGTAGTGATCATCGATGAAGCTCAGAATACGAGCGTACATGAATTAATGACCGCGTTAAGTCGGGTGGGGTCTAACTCTACTGTGATTATTTTGGGTGACCCTAATCAGATAGATACTGAAGACTCTTGGGAACGAACAGGATTGAGCGCGTTAGTCTCTAGTGACTCATTCTTTGAGTCTGGGTTCGCGACAGGAGTTAAACTCACAGGGCAGTATCGAGGCCCAATGGCCCTCTTAGCTTCGGATATTCTAAAAGAGTTCTATCAAGAGAAGTCTAAGTCTTCATAGCCAAAAGGGAAAAATAAATTTAATTATTTTGAACGATTGCTGTTGAAAAACGTGTTTTAACTGTAGTAGACTTTCTAAGTCAGGTAACCATGAAACCTCAAGGGGTATGAAAATGATAAGTAATCGCTTCGGAAAAAAATGTTCTCAGTGTAAGATCTTTGTTGGAGAAGCAGAAGGCTTCGCTACGAAGGTAGCTGGGAAGTGGATCACACTCTGTAAATCTAATGTTTGCATCGAGGATGCAGGGGTAGAAGTCCCCTCTGATGATCGTCTCATCAATGAGCAGGGTCAAATCTTTATGCCTTATGAGGCTGATTCTCTCCCGATTCTTCGAGGTATGCCCAAGGCTCGGTTTGATCGAGAGAACACTTGTTGGGTGGTTTCCCTTGAGACTCGTGATCGTTCGCGGGTCATGGAGGGAGTTAAGCGACTAAACCTCTCCTTCCCAGAAGGGTTTGATATTGTTCAGCATGATGCTTCGGTGATTGATGCTGTGTCCCGCGCCAAGAATGGCGGTGCATATGACTACCAGTTAGAGGGTGTTAAGTTCCTCGCTTCACATGATCAATGTCTCCTCGCAGATGACATGGGTCTTGGAAAGACTCTCCAAAGTCTTATGGCTATCGAGGAAGGCGGGAGAGCCATCGTGATCTGTCCCGCTACCATCAAGATTAATTGGGCAAACGAGGTCAAGAAATGGAGATCTGACCTTACACCTATCGTCTGCAAAGGGCGTAAAGGTTTTGTGCTTCCTGCTAAGGATGAGGTTGTTATCATCAATTACGACATCCTACCTAAAGAGTTTACCCCTACAGATAAGTGGGGACAAGAATGTGATGTATCTCAGGAGTGGAGAGAGATTCTCGCTGAGACTACTCTCATCGCTGACGAAGCTCACCTCTGTAAGAGCCACAAGGCCATTCGATCTAAGCGTACAAAGATCCTCTCTAGCCTGTGTAAGAAGACTTGGGCGATGACGGGTACACCTCTTCTCTCTAAGGGGTTTGACCTGTGGGGCGTGGTCAGCACCTTCGGTATGGGGAGAGAGATCTTTGGTGGCTTCAAGGGGTTCACTAAATCGATGAACGCATATAAAAATTATTGGGGCGGTTGGGAGTTTGGGACACCTGACCCTTCTGTCCCAGAGAAGATGAGAAGAGTAATGCTTCGCAGGCTCAAAACCGAGGTTCTGACAAGCCTCCCCCCTAAGACTTATCAGGACATCTTGGTTGGATGTTCCAAGAGTCTTGAGAAACTCTCTAAGAAGGCGTTAGAGAGTCTTAAAGAGTATGGGGTAGGAGAGTTACCTCACTTCTCTGAGTTCTCTACGCTGAGAGCAGAACTTGCATCATCACGCATCCCTGCTCTCACTGAGATGGTAGAATCGTTTGAGGACGCAGATGAACCTATCGTTGTCTTCTCTGCGCATCGTGCGCCAATCGAGGCTATGGGAGAGCGTGACGGTTGGGAGATCATCATGGGAGATACTCCACAATCGAAGCGTCAAGAGGTTGTCGAGGCTTTCCAAGCGGGTCTACTCAAGGGTATCGCTTGTACAATCAAAGCAGGCGGTGTTGGTATCACTCTTACCAGAGCATCTAAGATGATCTTCTGCGACCAAGAGTGGAACCCTGCGCTCAATCTACAAGCAGAGGATCGCATCTGTAGAATTGGACAAGAGGCTGATAGCCTACAGTATATCCGATTAGTCACTGATTGTGATCTTGATCTCCATGTCCTAAATCTCTTAGATCGTAAAAAAGAGATGATCCAGAACGCTATTGAGAATGAAGTATCAATAGTGGCCTCCACTTCAAACCAAGTGATCGAGGAGACTCGTGAGGAGCGCGATGAGCGCATTAAAGAGATTGTTAAGGCACAGGCTATAGATACAGTTAAAAACAAGCGTGAGCGTCTCGTAGATGATGTTATTGAGGTTATTGAGGTTGATGAAGAGAAAGTCTTTGACGACATCACCTTCCTGTTAAATAGATGTGATGGCGCACAAGAGAAAGACGGGGCGGGTTTCAACAAACCAGATTCCATCTTTATGAACCAAATCATCGAGGCATTTGATTATGTTTCAGGAGACAAAGAACTCTTGACGGTAGTCTTTCAGAGACTTACTAAATATAAGAAACAATTATCAGAGAGATAAATATAGATGGATTATCCATACGATAGAGCGAGTTGGGATAGAGGTCGATCTTTTGAGATAAGAGCCTCTAAGGTCTTTAGAGAGAGGGGTTATACTGTCATTCCCTCGACTAGAGATGAGGACTATTATCTCCATACGGACTTCTGGGTCGAGATCGATAAGGCTAGATGGTCAATAGACTGTAAGGCCATGAAATCTATAAAGAGGGGCATGGTAACTCAAGACAGATATACCTATGTTGAATTTAAGAACAATGCAGGGTATGAGGGGTGGTTAATAACAGGTGCTGACTTCATAGTTTTTGAGAAGCAAAGCGGTTTGGTTATCGTTAATCGTCTCGGATTATTAACTTTTTGCAAAGAAAAATGTGACCTAGAGTGTTTGGTAGATAATCCGATTAATTCTTTGTACAAAGCGTATACTAGAGTCGGACGGGGTGATCTTATATCGATGATCGACCTTGAGGATTTACCCTCCAACATAAAGAAAGAGTGGAAGATTAAATGAGAATTTTAAAACCAGAATTGTTGTTCAACAGCGCATTATTGGTCGTTGATAATCAAGGTGTAGGGGTTTATGATGAAGAAAAGGTGATCAAGATCCTCAGTGATGGGGTGATTCATGATCTTAATGGTAAAACCACCCCTTTCATCGCATACACTCTAGCACTAGAGGAGTTAGACCGCTTAAAGAAAACAGAGAATCCTGTTCGATTTATTACCAATGTTGACGGTTTCGTATCATCCTTAATCTCAGATCTCGGAGAGATAGATGACTCTGAAGATTCGACTACTCTTGTAAGAACAATTCTTAACCAAAAGGACATTTGATGAAAGACTACCTAGAACCTCGCGACTTATATGACAACGCTCTTCTTAGTGAAGAGGGTGATAACCTAATTTACTCGATGGAGAAATTAATTCTGAGTTATCGACAATTACTAAGAGACGACAACGGAGTGAGTGATGCGCCTCTAAGTGAAGATGAGATTAAACGTCAGTCTGTGCTGTGGTTAGAACATCGTGTACTGCCGTTACAGGGGGATCTCGCTGTCGAGTTTGAAGATGATTTGGACTTTCGAGTATGACACCTTGGATACTAATATTTATCTTCAGTATAATCATAATTTGGGGGATGGATGAGATGGGGATATTTTGAAACTCCGAGTTAGGGAATTAAAAAAGTCAGGTTTAACAGGTATCCAAGTGCAGAGACAGATGATAAATGAGGGTTACTCAATATCTCTCTATCAAGTTTACAATCTGTGTAAAGGAGTCGCTGATCAGCGTCACAATAAACCTTTAAAATTTACACCTGAAGAACAAGCGGAGAAGAATCGAGATCGGACTAGAGAGAATATGAGAAAGCTCAGATCTTGTCCTAAATATCGAGCAAAGGTCAAAGAGCGGAACGACCAGTATTACAATTTATATTTAAGACGTTGATCGGAGTATGAAGATGAAAGAGAAAATATACCTAGAGCCAAAATGTGATTTTGACGAGTTTATCCTCGAAGAGACAGAAACTGATATTCAGTATGATGGGTGGAAGGTAGTCGCCTATTTTATAGAACAGTTTAAAACCGATGGTATATCACAAGAAGACGCAGAGGTAATGGGTATTGAGTGGTTCGACTTCAACGTAGAACCTCTCTCTCATTATTATAATGTGTCCTTCCAGTTCCCTGATGAATCGGATTTAAGGCACACAGAATGAGGAAATCTTGGGATGATTATTTTATGGAGATCGCGAGGGTCGTAGCTTCGCGCTCCACCTGTAATCGTAAGAAGGTGGGGGCGGTAATCATAGACCCAGAGTCTAAAGCGATCATCTCCACAGGATATAATGGGAGTCTCCCTTCAGCAGAGCATTGTACTGATGTTGGTTGTTATATCATTGACGGTCACTGCACCAGAACCGTTCACGCGGAGACAAACGCGATCAATCATGCCTCGAAAATCGGGGCAAGGTTAAACGGCACTGTCTTATATTGTACGACCAAACCCTGTTGGAATTGTTTTAAGAACATCATCCAATCGGGCATAGATAAAGTTTATTATCTAGACGATTATAAAGACCCAAACTCTGTACTCTATAACGCTTGGTTAAAAGAGAGAGGATACCCTTTAATTCGTCTAGACTCTTGAGTCAGGTTCACCTGCGTCTTCTATAGACTCGTTTCCAATGTCCGAGGGGAGCGTAGCGTCATGCGCCCACTCACTTAATACCTGTAGGCCCATAAGGTGGAGAATTTCCATCAGAGGGTGTCCTATGAGATTATGAATTGTGTACTTAAATCTACTCTTCATCTTCTTCGTCTTCTTCATTCTCCATCTCCTTAGCCATCTCAAGGATTTGTTCTTCGGTTATAAACGCTTCATAGATATGGTAGTTATCATAGTCACTCTTCGTCTCAGCGATAAACACCTTTCCTAGATCTTCGTTGTTAGTGATAAACACGATGAGGTCGGTGTTCGGGATAAAGAGATGACCCCATGTGCCGATCACCAGAGGAATCGAGCAGAGGAACGCTTCTAGGGAGAGGTAAAACCCGATAAAGCATACATATCCGCCAAAGAGAATCGTAGGCGCAATCTTGCGGAGTTTATCCAAGAGATTCACCCTCAAAAGTTGTTGAAAAGTCACCTTTATCTTCTGGGGGCGGGACAGAGGAGTCATATATATCTGGAAAGATCTCTTTAAGATCTCTAAAGACTCTCTGAGAGAATTGTTGTTGTTCAGAGATCGTCATGTCTTGAGAGACATCATATCTAAGGGTAGGAGTCTTATACGTCAATTCTTGGTGTATCAGCCACATCTCATACTCCGATTTCATTCGGGCGAGATATGCGATGTCGACCTCTGCGTCATCAAGACCTCTCAGCCTAACGCGCTCAAGGGAGGCGGTAACAGGCGCATCGAGATAAACGATACAATCTGGTGGTGAGCAATTCGGGCGAAGAGTATCCCAAATCTCGTGAAGGAGCTTAGACTCATCCATAGAGAGATCCTCTAGGAAAGTACCGACTCTCCAAAAGATCTCAGAAGACCAACAAGATCGGTCATAGAGGACATACTCCTTCAGTAGAGATTCCCCCGTATGCACATCTGAAATTTCGCGCCAAAGACGATACCTCTCTAGTAAATACTTAATCTCAATACCAAACCCAGAACCAAAACCACCAAATTTCGGTTCGGGCGCAAAGTGAATAGATCCCCCTAACAAATAAGAACATAGAGTAGACTTACCCACTCCCATGTTACCCTCTATACATATACGCATTTAAATGTCCTCTCCCTGCAATGTAATTAGAGGAGATTGGATCACCCCCATCATAAATGCAACACAATTCTAAAAATATCTCTCCTTAGTGATAATTGAATATCATTAACGTAAGTACCCAATATCAAACACTAAAATAAAACCAAGTGTTAAATCTAATACAGAGGGTTAATAAAAATATGACCCCCATCGGTGACAAAAGAGGGTCGTAAGTCCATGATTTATAAGGCTTTTTATTATCGAACGATTGTTCGATAATAAAGGGGGGTGAATTTTGACCTAAAAGGGGTCAAAAAGTGCCTTTTGGGCCTAAAATCAGGGTCAAAAACGAGAAGAAACGCCTCCGCTCTGGGTGTCTCTGATCCTCGGAGGGCGGATCTGGGTAATATCTCCTTAGGTACGGGCGTTATGGTGTTTTTTGACCAGCCCTCCACCGTTCCTCAAGGGGCCAAAATGGGGTGCTAAAAAGATGTGTCTTTCAACAGGGGGCCAAAAAACGTGAAATGAATAAAATCATATACTTACGTTGGTACTTTCTCTATAGAGATTTTGATAATCCCAAGGGTTAACAATTTTTCATTTTTGGGGGTTTTTTGACAAGTCCAGAAGGGGGTCTAGGGAGCTTCGCTCTTTATACAGAGAATACTCTCAGCCTCATGAGGAGATTTGGGGAGAGATCTACCCTCGATCTATGTGTATAAAATTTAACGATAAAAAATATATATAAAATTTATACACGTTTTTTATTGTTTGGGGGGTTCTAGTAGTATAGATTGATTCTGGGGTGAGCGAGAAAGACCACCCCAGACACACAGCCCCTGCGGGGGAGAAAAGAGACAGAAAAATGAAATTTAATATCGCAGAAGAGACAAAAACCCTAAAAAGATCTGAAGAAGTGTTCCAAAGAACTTCTGCGATTTGTGCAGAGGTTCAGAAGAAGTGCAGTCATCACAGGTCAGAGGAGATCCAAACCCGTCTCTTCTCACTCTCAGGAAAGATGAGCGACCTCCGAATCGCGTTCTCTGAAAACAATTTTGAGACTTACTTTTCTCTCAAATCAGATCTCGATGAGATGTATGAAGAACTCGACTGGCTCCTCGCGAATACAAAGACTATTGTTCTCCCAATGGGGGACGCTGTCCAGATCATTTCTAATGAGACTCTCCCCTGTGGAGTCGGAGTCCTCACTGTTCCCTGTGATGACTATAAGACATATAAGTCACTCCCTAAAGCTGTCGCGTTTGATGGGCGCGAGTACGGCCTTAGTGGCTGGGACAGTGACAAGTGTGTCGGATTCTTCAGAAGTGATCGAAGAGTCGCTTACGCTCTGTGAAAATAAACTAAAAAACTTTGTACGCATTTCTACTCTGAGTGCGTTATAGATGTAGTCAGTAATTAATCAGAACCCGCTCTTCGGAGCAAGAAAGAAATATCATGAGTAACACCCTACTAAGACTCACAAAAAAACAAAAAAGCTTGGTACGAGAGTATAGAGACTGTAAAAAAACGTCCTCAAATCCCGCAGTTCCAAATTATCTACGGGTCGGAGCGCAGATGAGAGCAGAAGACATCGTGAACCTCCTCGTCAAATCTGGGATCTCGCGTCAGCGCATACTAAATCTAAAATAGACCTCACCCCTCTGGGCAAGAAAGAGACAAAAAATGAACCTTAAACAAAGATACATTACATCTGAATCAGACGAATGGGGAGAAATAAAAACCCAAGTCAAAGAGGGATATTTCTGTGATCTTTTTGATCAAAGAGGGTTACGACCACAAAATATTTGTTTGATCGAGAACAGAGAAAAAACAATCGCGGGGTTTACTATAGTCAATTATAACCTCGGTAGTATGAAGGGTCTTAGGTATTACGCCTACTCCTTAGTCACTCACACAATGAGAGCGAATTGTCGGAGTGCCGCAGTAGCTACTAAATGGGTGAAGACCCAATTTAAGGAAACAGTTCAAAAATAAAAAAAGTAAAATGAACACTTTTTATTGCCTTCAGTGTTCTACTGATAGATACTGAATTACACCGACCTCAAGGGGACAAGAAGATGATTACCAAAGAATTAAACCGCCTCGCTCACCAACTCAAGAAGAGCTTCGGCCTCTCATGGGCTGAGTCTTTCCGCCTCGCGATCCGCGCTCAACGGTCACTCACCTCTCAGGAGATCATGTCTCCGACAGGAGTGTTTGGGGAGTGGAGTTACATCTCGCTCAAGGCCATTGCGGGTCACTTCTGGGGACTCGGCAAGGCATACGAGGAGCAGGCCAACGGTCGCTCACATCTCATGCTTCGCATCTCTAAAGGACTCTACGCAGTCATGGAGGAGGAGGGGAGATTCTCTTTCTCAGAGTTCTCCTCTCGGAGATACGTTGGCGCGAATATCCGCGCAGAGATCATTGACTTCTTCATCGGGAGTAAGTTTGGCTCCCCTACCCCCCGCTCACTCGACTTGACCTCTCGATCACCATCTTACTCTGAGAAGCTCATCCTACCCACATGGAGATTTTAAAATGCTTACTGGTGTCTCAACACATTGTCCCTGCTGTGGGGGTGTAATCTTTCTGACCTTTGCTGGGCTAATCGCCCGTCACCTCGATGACACTGAGATTGGTGGACTCGATGAGGAAGGTAACTTCGACTCCTCTTGCCCAGCATCCTCACAAACTCTTGAGGAGGCAGGCCAATGGCTCCCCTCCTTCCTTCAACCTGAGTGGAACGCTCGGATTCCCTCTCTTCTTCAGCGCGTTGACTGCGCCACAGTCCCCTTTTAATCACCCTTTTAATCTAAGGATCTTAACAGTGAATAACGACTTTTCGACAACTTTTGGACTCGTCTTCTCTTTCCAAGACGAGCAATACTTTAACCCAAGCAGTGACAGTGATCAGGCTATGTGGGGCGCAGGAGTGCGTGTTTGTGGGGGTGGGTTAAAATGGATGGGATGGGGCGCGACCCAAGAGGAGGCGAGTGAGGTGGCGGAGACAAACATCATGCTTGATGCTCTCGCCCAAACTGATGATGATGAGTACGCGGTGGAGGTGAAAGACAGGGAGGAGACGATCTACAATTATCATCTTCTGAAGAATGGACATCTCTTGACGATGTTTCCTACCCGATCAGATCTCAACAACACACTGAGAGGGTGGTTAAATGATTGAGTATAAGGTGAGACGGAGTGTACAGGATACTTGGATCACGCTCCCAGAGGGATACTACATCGATGAAAATCCTGCATGGGACGCAGTATGCGCTCTCTCTCTTCAGGAGCGCGGTTATATTCCAACAATCGAGAGGAGTAGCTTCTACAAAGTCTCAAGTCCCGTAGCGGGTGAGGAGTATAAAGAGGTCGTCTACGCTCCAATCTCGGCACTAAACGCATCGAGCGATGAGGAGGTCTTAGACAAGCTCTTCATCAAGGAGGGCGTAGTGACGATCATCGAGGGATGGGGGATCGAGGAGAGGGGAGAGTGGGTCGTATGCTCATCTGAGGAGAAGGCCAAAGAGGTCATCATCGCGCTCTTCGGACACATCGAGTATCTCTCAATTTATTATTGTTTTTGGAGATTTTAATTACTCACCCAGCGCAGAGGAGCGCGAGGAGGAGGGACTGATCACCGAGAGTCGTTACTGTAACGACTGTTACGACCCAGAGACGTATTATTATACAGCACATGACCAACAACTCAAGTTCCCAGAGCGGGTAGAAGAGGAAGGTTCTCCAAAAGAATCCCCAGAGGATTAAGTAGGAAGCGAGTTCCGCTTTAGGGATCAGAGGAGGGAGGTGACATAATCCGTCACCTTTTGTGTTTTAAGACTTACTAATTAATAATTCATAAATACTAATTCATAAATATGAAGTATGAATTTTACTCCGCCCTCCCCTCCCTACCTGATCAGGTGTTCAGGTTCTGAGGGGCGATCTGGGAGAATTAGGTCTTCAAAAAAAGATGCCATCGCTCCACCACAATTCAAGCTCGGATCTTTTTTAAGCCACCCCCCTCCCTCTCTGTCGAGAGTTTACCCCCCTACCCAATACCCATTGGATTCTAGGGAGGGTGAGGAGTGCTTAGAATCGATCCTCTGACTGAACAAAAACGTGCTCATCACTGCGGTTTTTGACAACCACCCCCCTCCCAAAAAGGAGCTATCGCTCGGGGAGGTCGAGGAGATCAACCATCATAGACCCCCCAAATTCGCGCTCTACTAAAACTTTACCCACCCCCCATGTAGCCACAGTATTAAGGGAAGGGTGAGGAGCGAACCTCGATGACCCTAGAACCAACAGTAAGTATTGACTTTTCAACAACTTTTCTCTAAGAGATTTAAATCTGCCCCCTATCAGTGAAAGGGTTCTCAATGCCACGTTCCACAGGGGGCGCAAGTAATCTATACCCTAGAGAGAAGAGAGTCAATATGCGACCCCACGATATTTTGGAGACAAGTAATTTTAAATCCACCCCCACCCCCACATCCTCTGGGGAGCTTACCCCCATCGGGAGCGCAGGTATGATGAGGGGGAGGGAGGTCGCGCTATCGCGGATAGAAGGGGAGATCGTTATCCTACTGAGAGCTTCAGGAGAAGTCCTAGATAGATACTACTTCTTACAGGGCGCGGAGGAGACGGGTCAGGCGGGTGGAGATACACATGAAGAGATCGTTCAGAAGATCTTTCGCGCAATAGAGCAGGGCGAATACTTGAAGAGACAGTTAAGAAAATTAACCACCCCCCACCCCCTAGAGAAGAACAGGGTAGAGATAGGTGTAGCATTCTTAGATAGATTAATCGCGCAGGGTATGGTGATCGGGTTACTGGAAGGTAAGATTAAATTATAATAACCCCACCCCCTATAGGGAAGGGAGAGGGGAGTCGTCACAAAAGGTATACACCTAGAGGGAGGTGAGGTAAATTTGTATCGTTGCCCCCCACCCCCCTTCGGGGTGCGCTCAAAAGCCAGACCCCCCACCCCCCTTCGGGGTGCGCTCAAAAGCCAGACCCCCCCACCCCCCCTTCGGGGTGCGCTCAAAAGCCAGACCCCCCACCCCCCCCTTCGGGGTGCGCTCAAA
>Ga0208299_1000131_pt1 | contig 72642 bp, 77 predicted proteins | sample 15_taG_FD_184089 | JGI IMG/M metagenome (GOLD analysis project Ga0208299, IMG submission 184089) | Marine viral communities from the Subarctic Pacific Ocean - 15_ETSP_OMZ_AT15312 metaG (SPAdes) (version 2) | ecosystem: Environmental > Aquatic > Marine > Oceanic | place: Pacific Ocean | collected... | reverse complement strand
CCAGCAGAGCTGACATTAGAACCCATAGGTTGTCTATAATAAACTTTACGTCTTCCATAAGAACCTTCTCTTTAGCATTTAGCGTGCCGTTAAGGTTTTCCTTTAAAAAACGCTTTTTTAGGGAAGGAGCGTGGCTCTTTTTGTCCAGTCGCTTTGTTTTATTACACCTAGGAATCTTCGCAATAAGCTATGTTTTCTTCTACTTGTTCGTGACAGCCATAACTGCTTCCGCAGGAGTCGTCGGGTTTCTGGTTTTCTTGTTGGCACTCTCCGTGGCAATTATCGTCCACGCAGATGGGGTTGGGGCAGTGCATATGAGAGGTTTTCATCTCGTTTTTTAATTACACATTTTTATACCAAAGGTTACCTAAAAGGATAAGGGTTCTTTGTCTGGTCCTTTAAAGAAATAAGGGCTCTTTACGTTATCCTTTAGAAAAGAAAGGGCTCTTTGCTTTCGCCATTAAGTAAATAAGGGCTCTTTGTGCATTCCTTACTTCTCGCTATACCGTGGGGAGAACCCTTCCAGCTTTTACGCCTTGTGAACAACCCCCAGTTATTAGCTCGGTTAGTTTTCCTTTGGTGGAAAATCAACATCTTTTAATAAAAAACTTCTCTTGATAAAGGGCCATAATTCCTTATTGGGCACCCCTTGAATCTGGTCTATACTCCAAAGGTAAGACGCCCACACAGAAAGGGTTTTAGCACCCACAAAGTCCCCGTCATGTTTGGATTCACATTTGGGGCACGTAAAGATGTTGGTTTTCTTATCTCTCGCTTCTGAGGGCTTTAGTTTCCATTCATTTTTGACTTTAACGTATTCTCCTTCTACAAACCCACAGTCTGGACACCTCCTTGAGGTAAATGGAGTAGGTGTATCAATATAAGGAATTCTCCTCCTTTGACACTCGCCCCTTAGCAACTCGGGGAACTTGTCTTGTCCGAAAGAACCAGTAGTCTTTCCACATTTAACGGAGTCAATAGCCAGCCCCTTCTTTTCTTTCTCTGCACGATCACATAAACCTTTTATGATAGAGAAACTTTGGAACGGGAAAGATGCTTCTTGTATTTGTTTATTATGTAGAGCGTGTTGTTTAATTAATTTTTTTCTTAAGATGCCTCTCTTTTTTGAATTTATTTTCCTTTCTTGAACTTTCTGGGGTATTCTAATTAAGTCATTCAGTTCCGCTATGCGTTTTTCTGTTTTAGCTATGGTGTCCTTGTAATAACTTTTTGCGATTTTCTTTAATTCGCAAACAGGTTCGGAGAAATACAACCAGTTATCAAACTTCTCAGAAACATTCATGTCTATACCAATGAAATCTACAGGCTCATACTTGAAGGTTAAAGGAATGGTAGCGGTAGCGACAACCGTGCATTTCGTGCGGTCATCATTAACTACGAACGTTGCCCCAAACTTTTTATTAGGGTCCATGTGAGGAAGATATTTAAGTGCATTCTTTTGTATTCTCCCGTCTTTTGATGTCTTCTTGTATCTAAACTGAACTTTTTCTCCCGTTATATTTTTGTATTCCAGAACGTCAGTGTTCCCTTCTGGGAACCAGAGAAACGCGTCGCTGAAGACTAAGTTTCTTGTCCTGAAGGCACAGAAAGTCGGCATCCCCTTGTTTTCGTCTCTCTGTTTTTTGCCGTAATACTTCCTTAGTACCCCTTGATAGACCGTTCGTGTATGCTTAGCTACTTTAAGTCCTTGGTACGGAGCAACTTCGTCACTCAAAAACTCCTTGATAAAATTCGCTTCAGTGAGCCAATTAGGTTCTCCAGCTTCCCTTTCTACAAGAACTTTTTTGTTGCCGCCAATATTTATGATTTTTTCATCGCGCAGCATGGTGGAAAATTTTTTGTTTATGGATTGGAACAAGTCTGAGCAATGACTGTGGAGCACTTTGATACTTTCGAAAGGAGTGACGAACTTAACGGCTTTTCGAATCAATATCGTCTTCATGGCAATATTTTATGCGGGCGCTTGAAGTATTTCTAAAAAAACTGATTCTTTGTCGAGACTTGCAGTGGGAGACGGGAGAATCAGCAAGAACCCGCTCATGAAGACTTTAGTACCGCAAGTAAATTACCAGAACCAGACCATGTACTCTTCTTCGCACTCCTCGGGAAGAATATCATAATTTTTTCTTTTAATCATAATTATCTAACTCTTCACCTTTCTCTATTTCGGGCAACGCGCGGTTCAACTTATCTTTAACTTCGCCCAGCATTCTTTGGTAGTGTTGTTTGGTCCAGCCGTCATTGTGGTCGCTAGAGGCCTCCACCTTCCATTTGCTTATCTGACCAAGGAGTTCTTCGAGAGGGGATTCTGACTCATGGGGTTTCATCGCTATATTTATTATTAGGAACCGCCTTCTCCTTTTCTAGAATTTTTATACAAAAATCGCACAGCAACACCATCTTCTCTTTGACTTTAACCCACATCAATTCGGTTTCTTCGAACTTCTTCTTACATTTGGAGCATTCGGACATTTATCGGTGTCTCCCCAGTTAATTACATCATAATTATCCTTGTAGCGGCGGGAAAATCCTCCTCGGGGTTTATCACCTTTACCGGCCCCTTTGTTATTAGGTTCTTTCAACTGTTTCTTTATCCAATTCTGACGTCGGAATATTGTAGCAATCCGCTGTAAACTTAAAGGGATAATTAGGGGAAGAATCCGGATCAAGTTCTCCCTTTTTTCTGAAAACTGCTTTTTTATAAAATTCCTCTTTGGAAATGCTTCCTAAGTACCACGCAGTCTTCATATCGTTTAGGACGCTAACAAATGCATATCTATCACATTTTTGCTTAGTATTGAAGTCGGCGACGGTGCAATTATAATTGGATCGTGGGGCTACCTTACGTTCTTTTGTTTTTACGTCTATTTTTACCCCGTTTCTATCTATTAAATCGTAATCATAAGTATCTTTAATCTCTCCCCCTTCGAGGTGTAAAACTAAAGCTTCCCCAATGTAGGCCACTGCTGCCCCCTCCCCTTTTCTAATGGAATTATTAAGAAGAGGAAGGTCGGCTGCTCTTTTTTCAGCTTTTTTTCGAGTCTCAGTGCTTATTGTGAATTTTTTCATTTCTTTTGCATCCTTTCAATTATTTCAAACATCTTGATACGCGGGATGTCTTTTACGGAACCCCACTCATCTGCTCCCTCGACAGCTTCTTTTACCATTTTATCCTTAATGCTGGCGAAGTTTACCTTCTTTTCCTTCATTAGGTTGGTTAGGAATATGTGTGGTGAGGCTGAGTTTTTCGTTGGGTTGGGTTTCGATATCTTCACGTTTTTAATTTCTTCTTTGGCTACAATGTTGATGCGTAAGAAATTACGAACAGCACGACAAAAAGCGCGATTCTCAGCTATCGCAGCGAGGTACATCTGACCGAAGCCCTCTGTATTATTTAATCCTGCATCAGCTATGCTCTGGAAAAGTACGGACTCTCCCTTCTCCGTTTCGTAATTACCCATCCAAACTATTGAGCATGAAACACATACGTATTCGGGTGAAGCGTGGGTCACTGCATAGGTAACCGAGTGGTAACCTCGAATATTAGCTAAATCTTTTAGTCCTCCTAATAGAATAATTAATTCGTGATCTTCTAGTTTAGAGATGTCAGTTTCGTCAGTTCTGTCTCTGTTTGCAACCAGAAACTCAGGTTTGATCATCTTGCGCCAATTAACGGACCCATCTTCATTGAAAACGTATTTAACGTTTTTATCTTCTAACAGGCCATAGTCGTTCCGCTTGATAACAACCGGCGGTTTATTTTTAATAGTAGTTCCCATACGTTTTTAGATAGTATCTCGAGCGGGGTACTATGTCAACACCTAAATTTTACAGGTTCTTTGGAGAAGCAGCTTCACTCGCAGAGGAGAACCCGAAAAGAACCTCGCTTTGGGCCGTGGGCTGTAAATTACTTTTTCTCAAAAAAATGAAAATGTTCTTCCTCTTCCCAAAACATAGGGTCATCAATAACCTCATGAGGTTCGTGAGCCATGGACGGGGTGCCATGCTTTAGCCTGAGGAGGGCCGCGGTAGAAGGATAAAAATTATTGTTATGAATAATAAAACGATTAGATTTATAATAAAGTTTCTTTTTATCTTTAAGCTCGTCAAAATCTTTTTGACTTTTTTCGGGTATTTTGTGCACTAGACCGTAATCCAAATAAGCCAGTTTAAAATCATTTGTCGTTTCATCTTCATGACGACTCCGCAAAAGATAATTTATTGATTTTTCTTTAACTTTACGAATAAAATCAGGATCGTTGTCGTCTTCAATATAATAAACCAGCTCCACAATTTTTTTGTGATACTTCTCTAAAATCTCATCGCTTAACGCTTTCTTGGTAACAACAGAACAATCGCAAGCTTCCAACTGTTTTTTTAAAGCCTCTTCGTTAAAGTTTAAATCCATCCTCATTATCAAAGAAGAAACCCCAAACTTTTCGGCATTCAAAAGATGAGTAAGGTTGGACTCTATTCTTTTCTGGCGAAACGACGCGCCTATCTTAAGAGTTTTAAATTCGGGCGCAAAACCTGTTATACCCGCAAAATTTAAAATTTTTCCCGCTACTTCCTCGGGCCTAATAGTGTTAATGGATTTGGGGTTTTCGTTAGGGTTAAAGGAGGGTTTTTTTGAAGTTTTCGCGGGTTTCAATATTTCTAGATTGCGAGCGTCTGTCCAGTAGGGGGTGAATTGACTAGGAAAACAATTGTTGGAAAACAAAACAACAGATTTTTTATTATAAAGAGAAGCTACGTGAGATGTTTCATTATTAGGAGAAGCGTGAACCAGTGACTTTTTAAGTACATAAGCTTTTTGGTTGAAGTTGCATTGGCCGATAGCCATATAACAACCCCTAAGGGGAGAGCAGTCTTTATTTCCGAGCTGGATTATCTTTATTCCTTGTAGTTCTAGCTTTGGGTAAATAAGGTCTACCACAAGCTGCCAGTGATCATAAACAAGCGAGGACGTTCCCAGATTGGACGTATCGATAGTTATGAATTTATCTACAGCCAGCGGGAAAAACTTTTCATAAGCAAACGGCTTATCAATCTTCAAATCGTTTTGTAGCGCGTATGATTCTAAAACGTGCATAAGGCCTCCTTGTTTATTTCGTCTTTGCTGTTGTGGATATAGTTATTAACTCTTTGAGTTGTTAGATGAGGGGTAAACGCTATCTCAAAGTGACCTTCGTGATCTCCGACCCCTTCCAAAAATAACGTGTTATCAAATTGAGGACTATAAGGCAAGACTTTGTGAATGTATTCATTGCCTTCAAGGATATGATAGTTTTCCGGTTTGGTGGCTACATACAAATTATAGTCTGGATATTTAACTTTGATAGACTTAAATAGAGCGGTAGAGAGAAAGACATCTACCGCAGACTCGGGCATTACGTAAATCAGACGTTTACCTTTGTCGTCTTCATCGAGGAAGTCTTCTATTTTTACCGGGAAGTATTTTTGATTATGTTCTCGAGCCACTTTCCTAAAGTAGTCTTCCACCTGCTGGCGCGGAACTTTGTTATCGAGGGATGTCATCCAATTCTTGTAGCCTTCATCGTTAACGTGGTTGTCTGTCGCTAAAATATCACGATAAAGAGCCAAGACCCAATCTGAATCACTCTCTATGTGAGGAATAAAAGCTTCGGGATAGTTGCGTTTTTGGGTGTCGGGATTATTTTCCTCAGTGAAGTCGTATTCTTTAACATCGGCATTATCAATAAACTCCTCAAAAAACTTTCCTACGACTTCGACAGAAAAATTATTTATAGCCCACTGTCGAGACATCTTACCTATCTCAGCTCTCTCCTCGGGAGACATGAGAAAAACTTTATTGAGGGAAGACGCTATGGACGAAGGGCATGTTGAAGCCTTTCTGAATTCCGTCTGGTGTTCTCTGTACTCCGTCCACTCTAACGCAATTGAACCAGATCCTTCTTCGCAACTCTCTTCTCCGCAGCTATAATCCGTAACCAAGGTGACCAGTTCCGTTAATTTAGCTTCCTGAATGGGGATTTCCTGACCTCCGCTTGTAAAAGGGTGACAGTAAACGTCCATAAAGTTATAAATTTCATTTAACTGATTTTCTCTTATTCCAAACCCTACGCTCGTTGTTACTTGAGATTTTACCGTACCACACCGGGAACAGTTCTGGTCTTCGCCATCGTACTTTTTAACCTCGTAGTCCCCACATTTTTTACAGACATAAGTAGTAAGAATTTCTGACTTATCTATCCCATACTCTTCTGCTAATTTATGGATATTCCAACCTTCTTTCCAATAAGTATGAAAAAGAAGGTAAGTTTTTTTATCAGGTTTACTTTCGTTTTTCCACTTAGCGTAACCTTCAAGAAGATTAGGTACCGACTTCCGTAATTGATTTCTAAATACGAACCCCACTATATGAGCGTCCTCTTCTATATTGTTTTTCTTCCGGAGATTTAATCTATCTTCCGTATCTAATCGAAAGAAATTATCCGACTCAATACATCCATGAACAGTTTTTACATGGTTATGACCCATTTTATGTAATGCTTTAGTCGCGAAGGAGCTCCAGATCCAGTAGTTCTTTATTTTGGGAGCGTTCGTTACTGCGGTAGGCAAAATAGGGAGAGAATCTAAAGTCGTCCAGATAACCGAATTTATCTTATCGAACCAAGGTTTTCCCACTGCGAACTCGGTGCCCCAAATGTCTTGCACCCCAAAATAAAAATCTGGCTTTTCTTCCTTCATGACCTTGTCAATGAGATAACCTCCATAGCTAGCCAAGCGTGCTTGACCCGGATCTTGCCCTATTCGATGCCTCTCTTGGGGATCAGAGGGAAGCGTCCCTATAGATTTCCACGGGGTCGTCTGGAGAGATGGGTGAGAATAGTCCGTACCACAACAGTATTGAATAATTTCATACTTTTTGGTCGCGTACAAATATGACAAAAGAGCCTTAGCATTTCTGCCAAAGCCTGTTTTCGCCAAACTAGAATCGGTTTGAAATAAAAGCTTCTTCATTACCAAGGAATATCAAGGTCGGCCTCTTGACTATTATCCTCGGTAGGAGCTGGAGTTTCTACTTTTTCCTCTGTTTTTTTGTTTGTCGGAGGGTGAGAGTTACTAAATTGGCTTTCTTCAATACAATCAATAAAGTAATTATTTAAAACGGTGAGAGCGTACTGTTTTAGCATGCGGCCCTCCGCGAAATTAAACCCGATAATAAAGGATTTCTTAACTCCTTCTTTCTGGTTGTTCTGGTTTAGGCTAAAGCTGTAACCTACTTGGCTGCCATCGCGCATATAGGGACAAAACTTAAAAGTAGTGTTTCTTTCCCTTGTTCCGTGAAAATTTCCATATTCTCCATTGGTTTCAATTGCATGAACCAATCCGGCAAGTTCGGTGACGCTGAACTTCGAGTAAGCCTTCTTGTCTGGGCCTGATCCCTTAAAGGTGCCACTTTTGGTTTGGCCGTTCCAAGACGACTGTTTGATGAAATTTACCCACAAAGCCTTGTCACTCTTCTTATAAGAAAACGAGCAGGCTGAGCCGGTATTCTTCGCGTTAGGTTTATAGAACTGCAACATAGGGTTTTTTATTTATTGTTAAGTTTTTTAAGTTCGCTGTGTATCTCGAACATAACCAACATCAACTCGGTATATATGCGAGCCACTATTGGCCCAAGAACAATCATGCCGATGCCGCTAATCGGCTCGGCGAACAGCGTGAAGATGCCTGCGATAACGCAACCAACCATAGCCACATAACTCAGAACCTTTAAGATTCCCGGCGTAATCATATATTGATAATTTAATAACTCTTTCATAACATTTATGTCAGTGCTTGTAGTTTCGGTGTTTTCGGTTAGGAAGTCAAGTTCTTTATTTCGCTTAACTTCATAAAAATTTTCTGCTCTTGAGCAATTGCGATATTGGCGAAGATGGTATCGCCATCTTTCCTGATTCCTTTAACGATAACTATACTTTTCTTTATCGGTAAAATCCCTCCGTTATCTCGCTTGCAATTAGCGATGGTATCGTTTCGTTTTCGAGAGGTAGCGCCAAACATCATAGAAGTACATATGCCCGTCTCGTCCTGTATTTGCATCCTGAGTGACGGCGTACCTTTTCTGCTTGTAAAACTGTACGAATCTACGACCGTGCCGATAAAGTTGACTTTTGCGCCGTCTTGTTTATTTAAAGCTTCCTCAATACTTTCGAGATGAGAATACTCGTCGCTTACTTTTCGTAAAGGTTTTTTGTGAGGATGTCCCAGAAGGGTACTTTCATAATACCAGTTTGCGAAATCTTCATTCCTCCGGTTTTTGTCGTAAATTTCCTTATAGGGCTTAAAGTTTCGTCTGATGGTTTCTAGCCGAGAATCTTTGATGATAGGGTTACCTTTGTTATCTTTAAGTACCTTGTTTAGATAGGTAACTACCTTGATTAGATCGCACTTCTTTTCTTCGGCGAGTTCAAAAGCATAAGTTTTTTCCTTTGCTGTGAGCAAGTTCCACAATTGCGCCTCTGCTACAATATGGCTTCGAGAATGATTGAACTCGTCCTCCAGCGCCCCAGCTTGTATGAGCGCCGAAAGTATCCCTACCCCTATACCCGCCTCACCAGCTCCATTAAAGACTTCAAATTTGTTGGAATATTTATCTTTAAAACTCTCAAGTTTTTGGATAGATTTATCAGAAATCCCCTTAATAGAAGTTAAGCCAAACCTAATATTGTCTCCCTCAATTGAAAAGTCCATTTTAGATTTAAGCAAATTAGGTGAAAGCAACTTCATCCCAAATTTAGGAAGTTCCCTACTTACCTTAGCAATTTCAGCAATAGGATCCGGCTCAAAGCGCGTCATCTTAAGTAAAGCCAGAAAAAACTCTTTGGGATGTTTAAATTTAAGATAGGTCGTTATAGCAGCCAAAGACGCATACGAAATCGAATGGGATTTGTTAAACGAATAATTGGCAGAATCCTCAAGAATCTTCCATAAGACATCTCCTACATCGACGCTCCCTTTTGACCCTATCCACTCGTTGCTTAATCTGTTTTCTTTAACTTTTTCTCGAATCTTCTTCTTCCACTTACGTACCTCTTTGGTTTTTTTCTTACCTACGATTCGACGTAATATTTCCGCTTCGTCCAACGTAAAGCCTATCTCATTGGCCATTTGCATCAACTGCTCTTGATAAAGAGCTACCCCCCCGGTGCTCTTTAGGATTTCGTCAAAAAGAACGTGGATGGGTTCGTAAATTTCATTGTTGGTATAATCAGCATACTGGTCAACAAACTGTAATGCACCGGGACGACCCAAAGCTAACACGGCGCTAAGTTCCTCCAAGTTTTTAGGTTTAACCTTTCGGCATACTTCGTAATTAGCGTCCGCTTCTATTTGAAATAATCCGTGTCTTTGTTTTAAGTCGTAAAGATTTTGATATATAAATTCGTCATCAAGGTTGATGTCTCCCGGCTCGATATTGATATTTTGAGTTTCCTTAAGAATGTTGCAGCATTCGTGAACCACAGACACTGTCCTTAATCCCAAAACATCCAACTTTACATTGAACATGGAAACCCAATTCATATCAAATGAGGAAACAGGCTCTTTACTCGAATCAAGTTCGCAAGGACAGCTTTCTATCATTTTGTCATGAGAAAGCAGAATCCCAGAAGGGTGAACTCCTTTATTTTTGATAAGGTTTCGTATCTTAAGTGCTATTTTATAAACTTTAGGGTTTTTGTCGCACCACTCGGCGAATTCGGGAACTTCGTCATAGGCTTCTTTAATATCCTTTACTTGTCCAAAAACTTTTGGAATAAGGGAAGATACAAGGTTCATCTCGGTTTCCTGCTTGTCTCCAACCACTTTACCGCATTCTTTCATGACGAGTTTCCCGCTTAAGGTGTTGAGAGTGAGGATCTTCGAAGTGCTACCTTTAAATTCATCTTCTAAATATCTCAACACTTCCTGTCTTCTGTAGTAGCAAACATCGATATCTACATCACACATTAAGGAGCCGTCCAGATACACCACTCCATCTACTATTTTCTTTTTGGCTCGAGTCTTAGAAACGAATCTTTCAAAAAATAAACTATACTTTACAGGATCGATCTGAGTTATCTGAAGAAGGTACAATACCATGCTGCCCGCTGCAGAACCCCTCCCTAATCCTAGTGGAATATCTTTTTCCCTACAATAATTTACCACTTTCCATACAAGTAGTATATAATCTACAAAATTTAATTCTTTGAGAATTTTGAGTTCGTGTTTTATCCTATCTATATAAACTTCCTTTTTGTCGCTTTTGCTTAAATTAAGCTTTTCGAATCTTCGCAAGCACATTGTCCTTAGGAAGTCGTAAGTAGAGATATCTTTTTTTAGAGAAAATAAATTTATATACTTATCTTCAATTTTAAAACTGGGTAAGCGGACTCCATGAAGGGGCAGATTGAGTCGCGAGAAGTTTGAGGAAAAGTTACTTCTTTCTTCTTTTCCTTTTAGCTTTGGGCTTGGTGGGCGGACAATCGTCGTCATCTCTTTCTTCTATTATTTCTTTTATTCGGTCGAGAGAAGCGATGAAAACCTGTTCCGCTTCTTTATCCACCCTAAAAAACACATCAACTTTGTCCTCTTTGCGCCCTTCTCTGATGGCGAGCACGAGGTAATCGAGCTTTTCTTCATCCAGCTTCTCTGTGATGTCATATATAAAATCTAGACTTGGCATGCAGGTATTATACCTACATTACACTTTTATTTAAAAATCTATGTGATACTTAAGTTTATCCCAAACTTTTATATTTAGCTCTAAATCAGCTAACGCGTCGTGAAGTTTAGAGGCGTCATATTTAACATCGTAAGATTTACCTAAAGCTCCCAAACTGGTTCGAAGGCCTTTTTTGCGGATATTAATCATTTTTAATTGAAAATCTAGCAAACTACATTCTGCGCTTTTATAACCATAATTCAATCCTATTGATTTTGCCATAGCAAAAGTATCGAGTATTTTATACGGTAGGTCATTGTATTTTTTTCCGTGTTTTTTGTACCAATTTCTCAGTAAATAAACATCAAAACCTAAGACGTTATGCCCTACTATATAATCACATTTCTCAACCAAGTCGTAAACTATCTCAAACGCTTTTTCTTGAGGGATACACTTTTCTTGAAATCTCTTTTCGGTGTAGCCAGTTATTTTTTTAGCTTCCTTGCCAATTCGTAAGTCACTATCCCATTTAAGGTACAGATCATGGCGACAAAGTTCCTTATTTCTTATTTTTCCGTTGGCTCCTTCGTCTGTTTCGAGGTAGATTAAACCAACCTGCCATGGTAAGTTAAAATCAGAATGATGGTTAAGGTTAAAGGTCTCGAAATCTAAAAAAAGAAATTTTTTCTTTTGAAACCTTAATAAGTGATTATCCATTTACCACCTCCAAGTAACTTTCGTAACAAAATTCACCAGAACACATGCCGTCCATGTTCGGCTTCTGAACATTCGTTCTCTTGTTGATGCAGCGAAAGGTTAAGTACGCGCCAAAGTCTTCTCTGTTTTTATAATAAATACTTTTAGTGCGAATTATTTGATATTTATTTGCACAAAAATCCTTCACTCTCTTACCCATGTCCCGATCTAAGAGAGTATCGTTATCTTCGAGAAAAAACGTAGGAGTAGCGTAAGAAAAATCTGGTACACATTTCGAATCGGTATATTTATTTAAGTAGAGAAACGAATCATAAAAGGGGACAGTTAATAGTAAGTCGTCGGTCCAGAATTGCTTCAAGCTGTTGAAATCTATACGAGGTTCGTAATAAAACCCTTCTTGAGCAGCGCGGGTATAAATTTTAATAAGTTGTTTGTAGCCTTCAGCGTTTTTAGCAAAAATTATATTCTTGTAGGAGTTTCGTCTCCCTTCTTCGCTTTTGTTCGAGTTATCCAAGCAGAAAGTAAGCCTTAATCCAAAAATTAATTTTATTTGAAGCTCTTCGGCATTAGCGTAAGCCTCCAAAAAACCCGCCATATTATCTTCCACTAGAAATAAATCTTTTATTCCGCCCTCTTGACAAATATCAAAAATTGAATCCGCGCCTTCGTTTTCAGGAGTATTTTTCGGTTTGTTTAGGGTTAAAATTGAACGTCCCAAACTGTAATGGCTTTTAAATATGGGGAGTATCTCATCCATGAACACCGAGTGTACGTGTTTTAGGCGAACATGTCAAGGATATTATCTTCAGACATTCCTTTGTGTCGTGGGCAGCCGTCATAGCTTCTTGTTTCTATTTTTTGCCCCTTTTTTAAGCCTTTTTGAAGGTCCTCCTTCTTAAAAGACTTCTGTATCTCCTCTCCTTTTTTATCAACTACCACAAAATAATCATAGGCATCAATGTATGGACAGCGCCATTTTCCTATTTTACATAACCACGCATCTTTCTTTTTGTCGGCGGCATAATTGGTGACCGCGGTTTCTTCCGTAAAGTTATTTATTACCCCGAAAGCGTGGGATAAATAGTATTCGAGACCGCTCAATTGGGCATCTGTGAACTGTAACTGCTGAAGGGGTTGCCTAGGGAAACGTAAAAATTGAAACTCAACAGTGGGCTTGTACCCCTTCCATTCATTTTTAGAAGCAAGCGTATAGACCATCGCCTGAATATTAGAATGAAGTTCCTCCCCTCGAAATTTATATTTACTGCTTTTGTAATCTACAATTTTTATTTGTTTGTTCTTTTTATAAACGATAGGTTTATCAATAAACCCTCTTATTTTGTATGGCGGGTTCTTGTTTTCAAGTAGGAATTCGTGCTCTGGTTTATCCACCTTTCCACCTGTTCCGAAAAAGTCACAACGTAAGCCTACCAAGATCATGTCATTCATGAGGGTGGTGTTTTCCTCGTTGGTCATGGGGAGGTCGAAACTTTTTTCCATTTGGATCAAGTGTTTCATTACTAGACGGTAAACCGCAGCGCTCCCCCTTATGTGACCTCCTTTGGTTATTAAGGTGTAGTGCTTTTTGTGTTTCTTTTTGACGAGCATTTCGAAAACCAAATGACAAACCGTGCCTCGAAGAGCTCCCTCGTTTTGTTTTTGGGGGAGTCTGAGGTGGTAGTTGCACCAGTAAGACCAAGAACAGGTCTCGAGAGTTTTCAGTCTGGACGCTGAAAGGACTCTTTCTTTTATATTTTTATTTGGCTTTTCCATTCTAGTATTTCGTCCTTAGTCATGTTTCCAAAGTCATTTTTCGGAGGAAGGGTTATTTCTACTTGGTAGTCATCAAATTGTTTAGTGAGGTTGTGGTAGGCTTTTGTTGCTCCTTCGTTTCCGGCATTATTCGTATCGTTGTTAAAAGCTATATAAATTTTTTGAGCATTAATCATCATCAAAGTTTGTTTGATCTTAGGTGATACAAAAAGTCCAAAAGTAACAATAACATTTCTTATACCAACTTCCCATAACGCCAACATGTCACCAATGCTCTCCACCAGTATAACGCTCCCGTTTTTCGTAAAATATTTCATATTGTACTTCAGGGGATAAACCCATAACCGTTTTTCCCCCACGAGCTTCCATTTAGTTTGACTCTTATTTGTTATGTCTCTTCCCGCTACCCCCACGAGCCTGTTAGTTCTATCAAAAATAGGAAAAACATATCTGTTTTCCATTTTTCCTGACGTCATAACACCGCTCTCCAACAACTTGAGAGTGTCTGGGGACACTCCTCGTTTGGTCCAATAAGAATAAGCTGGGATGATGTGTTTTAGGTTCTCTTTCCCGAATATTTTTGGACTCTTAAGTTTTTCTTTTTCCAGCTTGGGAGCTACAAAATGAAATTCTTTAACCAGATATTGCTTAGCTTCGGAAATATCTTTGAGATTAAGGGTGATTTGCACCAACTCTTCGAACCGGCCGTATCTTTGGTCTTTGTAGTCGATCCAGCGTCCCGTATCCTTTTTTATACACAAAACAGAGTTGCTACTTGAGTCTCTGTAGAGAGGACTAGTTCTGTATTCCTTTCCCATGTCGAGGAGGGAGTACCCCAGTTCGGACAATATTTCTTTTATGTCATAATCCATCAAGTAGTGGTGGGTCCGGTCCCCATAAAAACATCCATTCCCGACTCAGCGGTGGTTTCAGGTTGAATGTTACGAGGTTGGTGATCGTGCCTGACTATGTCTTCTAACGTTCCTTCTTCCTTTACCTTAAAGTTTTCCACTCTAAAATTTAAATAATTTTTTACATATTTTTCGTTCTCTACTTGTTGTCCATATATTACCTCCGTAACTCTTCTTCTTATCAAATCCTGATGTCCCGCAGCTTCCCGTCCTTGAAAACGCGTCTTTAGGGGGATAAGTTTATGAGTCCCAAATCTTTCACCATCATTATCCATTTCGTCTATCGTCTTTCGCCGGAAAATTGCAACAAACGTAGCAAACCACTGGAGACGATCGGAAAGTGAGATGGCTGAACTATCGTCTACTAAGTTTTCACCAGAACGGTTCATTTGCATGGCGGTGATGAGAGGAGCTTTTATTTCTTCAGCCACACGTTTAAGTTTGTCTATCTTTTCTCCAATAGCTTGGTGTTCGGCCCAGTTTCTATCCACCTTTTCTCCTGTTAGTTTAACGTAATCGTACGCAACGATACATCTGTTTTCTCGGCCCACGTATCTCATGTGCCATCTACGTATAATAGCACATACTTCATCAGCCGTTTTATTCTTGACGTGGTAATGGAAATATTTGTGTTTTTTGAGTTCCGAAAAATACTCTTCTACTTTGGGAGCCATTTCTTCATCGCTTCTCCACCTCCCTGTCTCAAGGTGCCAAAGGGGGACTCCTGTTTGTGCTGCCGCCATTCGAAATTGGATTTCCTCGGTCCCCATTTCTGTGTCGAGCACTAATACCGGAACATTATTTCTAATCGCCGTCCCAAGACACATTTCATTTATGAAGGTTGTTTTGCCTTGTGCTGGCCTAGAAACGATAGCGTAAATATTTCCATCCCTTAACCCCCCATAAAGGCGGTTAAACGCGGGGAAGGGGGTCATGAGCCCTGTATCTTCAACGGGGTTATCTGCTCTTTCGTTAATTTTCGACTCAATATCTTCGAAAACATTCTGCGGAGCGTCTTCAAACGAATAACTCAGGATCTTTTCACTATAAATGGCATCCGTTGAAGCTATAATTGAATCCAAATCATCATTTGAGAATTTGGAAACGTGCTCTTTTATTCGATCGGCGGTTTCACTTAACTCTCTCCTAACTCTGACTTTCTTAAGTTCTTTGCAGAAGTCGGCGACTGCCTCACGTGTTATAGACGTATGACTTAACGTATTGATGTAATCATAAATGTCAATGTCGTCTTTGGACGAAATCCCGAGATTAGATATTTTTGTGGCAACGAGTACCTTATCTACCTTTTCGTTATTAAGGACGGAATCCCTTAAAACACAAAAAATAGTCTGATGAATGTCATTATAAAAATCCGCTGCATTAACGAAGGAATCTATCTCGGATAATACATCAGGGTGTTTGAGAAGTCCGCCTAAGACGTGACTCTCGATCTGATTAGAGTATATGGGCATCTATTATTTGTATACCCGATCTACCTTGAAGAAATAGTCAAAAAGAGTATCAGGAGCCTGTAAGCCGCCTATCGCTGTGTATACAGCTACGCCTTCCTTTGCTCCTGCGTAAATTCCCCTATGAACAGTTGATCCAGCCCCCATCATTCGACTCAGTTGCTCAAACCCATGCTCCAAACTGGATTGAGGAATCCTGTCGAGAGACCCTTTGTCGCCAATAATAACGCATGCGGCCACATTTCCTGTAGCCGCGTCTATCCCTGCTAAGATGTTTTTGCGCAAGTTATCTCTTACCGCGTAGGATATGCCCGTATCGGTATAATCCTTTACCGGTGTCGCTCCGAACATGATTATCCCAGAAGAGAAAATGGTATCCAGATCGGCCTTGTCGAAAGTGGTGTAAGCTGACTCTTTCGCCGAAATCTTATTAAAGAGGTGGAAGATGGAGCAGACGCTGTTGTTTGCCGTGCCCCAAAACTGATTAACGCTCAGCTTGGGGTAAAGTTGCTTAATTTTTTCATTATCTAAAATGACCAATGGAGAAACTACCCCGGCTTTTTGAAGCTCGAGCGTTCTAAGAACCGTATTCTTGGCGTTCTCCTGAACCTTTATCCCCTCTCCCCTTGTCGGAAGAGCCAGAATACAGCCAATTTTTGCGTCCGTATCTTTCTTTTCTTTACCCAGCGATTGACTAAGGTCGTGGCATATATCTATAACCCTAGCGACACCTCCGGCTCCGGTGCCTCCTCCTGCCCCCGCACAAACCAAAACTCTTTCGTATCCATTCCCAAAAGTCTTCTTGAGAAAGTCTAAAATGTCTTCGTACCTCGTCCGGAAAACTTCATCTGCGGCTTCTGGATTTTTCCCAGCTCCCCCATCCCCTATGAGAAGCTTGTTCTCATCGGGGATATTAATCAAAGATAAATCTTGTTGAGCGGTATTTATTATACCTACTCTCCGATAACCTAAGTTCCAAAAAGATTCCGCAATTCTAGACCCCCCTTGGCCTACCCCCACAACTGCAAAATTAAAGGCGGCATCTTTAAACTCGTCTTTAATATCGTCCTCTAAGGGTTCGTCGTCAGGAAGTGGAATGTCTGGAAGGTCTATTCCTAAATCGGTTACTTCCGTAGGTGTTACCCCAAGAGCCTCTTTTTGTTCCTCAGGTGTTGCGTCACTCTCTGGTAGTAGTGCGCCGCTTGGAGGAGTAATAGCTTCTCCCGCTACAAGAGAGGGGACCGCTTCGGATGGTTTATTTTCTGGATAGTATTCGTTTATACTGGTATCACTCATTTTCTTCAAACCCTTCTTCTTCGTCTTGTTTATCTTGTTTTTTAAAGACAGTATTTAAATTGTTCATAAAACTGTCCGAGTTCATTGTCTCCATCGCGTTTGACCAATGACTCACAAAGTATTGTAAAGACATAGCATTCATTTCGTCTTCCGCCTTCGAATAAACCTGCGGGTTACCTTGTTCGTCAAAATTGAAAAGCATGAACCCCCCACAGGACCATTCACTTAACTGATCCAACAAGATATCCGGTATTCTATTCTCTTCGTTTACTGTCATAAGGATAATTACACTATTTTAAATGTTTACTTCAAATTTCTCCAAAATGTACCCCCTAGAAAGGGACGCTAAATCTTCTTCTCTTATTTCTAAAACTTTAAAATTATTATTTTCAAGCCATATCCTTTTCTCATAATCTCTTTTTATGGAAGCAAGGTATTTTGCGCGAGAATTACCGTGAAAAAACTTATTGAAAGACTCGTGTTGAGCGCCCTGAACTTCTACGGCAATACGTTTTGTCATATTTATCATGTCTACCTTCATTCGTGTTCCATAAACGGGGAATTCTTCATAGCAAATGTGATTTATCCAATAAGGTTTAAAAAATTGTTTAACTTTAAATTGAATGTTGGAGCGGCATTTACCTTCCCATTTAACGCGATACTTTTGAACGTTCTTAGATACGAGTCTTCCATAAGTGTTGTAAAGCTTCACTTTGTAATTTGTAAAGCTTTTCTAAATTTATTAAAAAGGAACTCGCATATTTTTATATTATCTTCCAAGTATTTACGCAAATTCTCTTCGCCGTGATGTTTGACCGTCATTTCTAAGCCCGCCTTTTTAAGTTCTTTAATTAAAGGTTCTCCCACGGTGATCCAAGCGCCGCTGGCTTTAGCCATCTCCCACTGCAAAAGCATTCCGATAACTTCATACTCTGTCCAGACGCTTCTGCCGTTTGTGCGGCCATATTTAATTGGGTACTCTACCTTTTTACCCGTTTTTTCATTTGCGGACTTTCTGAAGATAACCTTGCAGTTGTGTCCTTGTGGACTGTCTGACTTGGGGGGTATCATATCTTTTTGGTAGCGGGGCTGAAACTCCAAAATCCAGTCCGAATAGTGGAGCAACGCGTTTCCTCCGGAAGCGTTTGTAAGTTTGGGGTCACCCGTGTCAAACTTATTGACGCTAACTTTGCTCCTTACTTGAGAAATCATAAAGCAAATATGACCCCTACTCGAAAGAGCCAACGCCATTTTCTTCAAAAAGTTAGAGCTTAAAACCGACCCCCCCGCAACTTTATCGGATTCCTCAAACGGTTTATCTATGTCGTTTTTGGGAACCATGGCATCCATCGAATCAACAATAAAAAAATATTTACAGTCTGTGGAATTGTTTGTAACTAAATCCTTCATTAATTGCAAGATGCTCTCAAAAATGTTACTTTTATAAACAAACCATTTTTCTGGAGAAGTATCCACCCCTGAGCGTTCGATCATTTCAGGGGAAAGCCTTCCTTCCGACTTTATATAGATAACCATCCCGTTATCTACCGTGTTCTGAAAGTTTTTAGCAAAAGAAAGAGCGCATGAAGTTTTACCTCCTTCCGCTAGACCGGAAGCACGGATGATAGAAGGACGAATTCCTCCTCCCATTTCTATATCCAGTAACAAACTTCCACTGGAAACCACGTAGGTAGGAGCCTCTTCAAAGTTAAAGTGATCCTCTTTGTTTTCATCAAGATAACTCTTTATTTGAGCAATGGGGTCGTCAAATAGTTTAGACTCTTTCTTTTTTTTCTTTTCTGCCATATCACCAGCTGATCTAATTATGCTTCTTCGGGGGACTTAAGTCAAGACCTTTTTTTTCTTAACTTGGGTCTCTCATAAGTTTTCGATAAAAACCCATTATTTTATTTTTGATCCGAAATTTTAAAGGAAATTTCCATCCATTAGGGCGTGCATGCCAGTGAAGATGGTCAGGAATCTCGTTTTGCTTCTTATCTATGTAAAAATCTTCATTACTAAACTTTTCCTTAGCTACCTTGCGAAGGGCTTCTTCCATCTCTTGGTGGTCTACGGGATCTATCTTCATGGTGTGTAGTGGGTTGCCCCTCCACACGCTCATTGGGAGGAGGCAGCTCATGCAGTCGATGATAATCCATCTGGGGTCAGTTTCATCATAGGTGTGTATTTTAATTTTTAGTTCGCAAAGGGGGCACATAGCTAGTATTTTTGAAAAACTCCAAGGGAGGAAGCTCAGGGGGAAAAAGCCCGTTTTTTTGCAATTTCAAGGTCATTATTTACCATCCTTTTGACTAAATCTTGGAAGGAAAACTTGGGTTTCCACCCTAACTCTTCTCGAATAGGATTAGAGTCACCGTAGAGCAGGTCAACTTCCGCAGGACGATAAAAATCTTCATTCACTTCTGCTAAAATTTTATTTTCCTGAAAAATTCTAAATTTTTCATCCAAGCCTTCACCGCTCCATAAACCCGCTATTCCCGCTTCTTGGAAGGCTAGTGAAACAAATTCCTTTACGCTATGAGTTTCATTGCTGGAAAGAACATACTCTTTTGGTTCTTTTTGGTTGAGCATCAGCCATACCGCCCTAATAAAGTCTTCCGAATCAGACCAATCTCGCCTTGCGTTTACGTTTCCGAGCTGAAGTGGGGTAAAGTCTGACCCTGCGTCTATTGCCCGTTTGATTTGAGCAACCCCTTTGGTAATCTTTCTTGTGACGAACTCTTCCCCCCGGCGAAGTCCTTCGTGGTTAAAGAGGATACTGTGGATTGCAAACATATTGTAAGATTCCCTATAAACTTTCACTAAATGGCGCGAGGCTGCTTTTGAGGCTCCGTATGGGCTTCTCGCTTTAATGGGGTGGTTTATGTCCTGAGGACTGTAGTCCACATCACCTAATTCCTCAGAGCTTCCGGCGCTGTAAAAACGACACTCCGGCTTAAACTTTCTAATAGCTTCCAAGGATCGGATAACCCCCAAAGTATTAACATCGAAAACCTGTAGTGGCATGTCCCAGCTGCACCCTACGAAGGAATTAGCTCCAAAATTAATAAAATAATCAGGCTGGATTTCTCTTACTACCTTGTCGATCGAAATATTGTCGGTTAAGTCACCGTAAACCAAGTTAAAGCTAGGATGGTTCTCAAAGGCTTCAATGTTACTTTTATTAACGTTGGAGGTTCGGCGCATCATTCCGTATATCTCCATGTCGCCTTCCAAAGACAATAGGTACTCAGCCATGTTAGCTCCGTCTTGGCCAAGTATTCCCGTTATTAGTACTTTTTTCATATTACGTGGTTAAATAGTCACTGCACACCGCATGACAATCATATTTGTTTTCCCATTCAGCATCTTTATGTACGATCACCGACTTGTCTACAACTTTCTCGCCGGGAAACGTCCAGATATATCCCTTCGAGGTTACTGTGAATTTGTCGGTTTCGTGCCAAAAGCAATGTATGTTATTATAAAGCATGCTCTCCAAGGCTTCCAAATTTTTGGCGTGACACCATAGTTTGTCGTTTTTTAAAAATTCCAACTCTGTTTTATACTTGGGTTCGTCGTGTCCTAGAAAAAAGTCGTCGTTAACTTTCCACACGTCTACTTCGCAGTTTAGCCCCAGTTCTATAACTTTATTTATCTGGCGGGGAGTGTTTGCTGTAGAGTAGTCTGGCCCGTTTAAGTTAGCTCTATGTGCTATTAGAATCATATTTTAAAAATCCATTCCCACCATACCACGCATACCCTTTGCTTGTTTAGCGGGCCTTGTACTAATAAATCAAAGTCCATAATTACCTCGACAAATTAACATAATAGGGAAGCTGAGTGTTTATTATATTTGGAAATTCCGTTTCAAGTAACTGTTCGTCCGGCCAGAGTTTTGAAATATTTTTAAAGCCTGATAAATGTTCTTTGTCGTCAGTTGCCCAGTGAGACCACCCTGCCGAAGCGTAGTCTTTGTCTCTCCCCGCTGCCGCAAGAATAATGGGAATCTTTTCATGATCTATAAAGGTTCTTATTATTTCAAATGGTCGATATAAAATAAACGGAGTCATGGAGTAACATACGGGTATTTTGTCTTCCATGGCCATCCCGCAAGCCATCCCTAACATTAGCTGCTCCGCCGCGCCGGGGTTAAAGACTCTACGCGGAAATTCTTCCCTAATAGCGTCAAAATGCCCGTAACCCAAATCACCAAGAATTAAAACTATTTTTTTATTTCTTTTCATTTGGTCGTGTAAAAGTTTGACGAAAGTTTTTCTAACACTCATTGTTTAGGGCCTCCAAAGCTTCTCCGTATTGTTTTTTGTTTATTTTTATATAGTGTGCGTCTAGACCCTGCAAGAAAGAAAATGGAAAAGTTTGATCTTTGGTTCTATGAAAATGAATTCTCGGCATGAAGGCCTTACATCTTCGTTCCAAATAATCAACATCCATCTCATCGTAACAAGCATACCCGTTCGCATTAACATGAACTTCAATATTTTCTACATTCTTTTCTTCTATATATCTCAGAGCTTCCCAGACGGAACCTTCGGTGGATTCCCCATCACTGATCATCGCGTAAACTGTGCGGTTAGGGTTCGTAACTGCACGACCTACCGCTATCATGATTCCCATTCCAAGGCTCCCTGTCGAACAATAGATATGGTTTTCTTCGTCTCGGTTTGGATGACCACCGTGACGTTCGACGAGTTTGTCTGCATCTATGTGGGGGTAATATTTTTCTAGTACTGAATAGAGAGCAAAAGCAGCATGACCGTTAGATAGAACAAAAATATCCTCCTTGGATTTGTTTTCAAAAATATTATCTATGATATCAACGCATGAAAAACAGCTCCCCATATGTTCTTCGTTGTGGTCATGGAGCAACTTCAGAAGTCTCTTGTGTAGCTTTATGTCTTTCATCGCTACCCCCTTGTTTTCTTCATTCGGGTCATATGTCTTCCTCCGTCAAACGAAGTTTTTTTCCAAATCTTAACCATTCTGTCCAAGTCGTTCTCAGAAACATATTTTTCCGGAATAGAAAAGAAATTAGCACAGTTGTGTCGTAAGGCATATTCGGCCATATAATCATCTATAACCAAAGCTGACGTTGTTCCTTCTAGGTGATTTGCAAGTATATTGATTCCTTGACCAGTCCGACAAAAACCCATTCCGAAATCACATACTTTGTTTTTTATTGAATCCGCTGCCGCCATGACATATTCGTTATAGTCACAATCTTTTTTAACATAGGTACCAAAGTCTATGTAGGGAATTTGATTTTTGTCCAATACCTTTTGGGCAATAGTCTTCATGTCGAATCCCGAATGGTCTCCACAAAGGGCCACTGGCTTTTCCCCAAAGCGACTCGTAACATGATCAATAAAAAACTCTAATTCGGGAGGAGTTCCTAAAACATGCATTTTTTTAACTTGAGATATCCCTACTTTTAGCCCATCACGAATTAATGAATTATACATGGGGCAAATATAGAACTCATTTTTAGTCCTTATATTTTTTTCGACCATTTCTTCCGCATATTTCACAAACATCCTGCCTGTTTTGTAATAGTAGACTCCTACGGCCGCGTTTTCGCTTATCACTTCTTTCTCCGCTGTGCGCGCCGCAAGCCCTGACTCATTGAGTTCTACATAGCTGTGGGCCGGACTGTTGGCCTTAAAGGTCAAAATAAAGCCGTCTAAACTAGGATCGATTGCCGCAGGAATAAACGGATCTTCAAAGTAAACATCTGGGGTGTAGATTATTAAGGGTAAATCATTGTTAATTAGATTTTTGGCTAATAAGCATGTTGAAACGGAACCGTCTGTTATCCGGTCTATCACTACGATTTTAATGTCGTCACCAAATTTTTGCCTCAAGATATCGTCTATAGAAAAATTGTTGATATGCTCTAAGCGTACTGCAAAGATTACGTTACACTCATCCATGTCGATAGAATCCATGGACCAGTCGATAACATGCCTGTCTTTGGTCATTATTAGGGGTTTGGGCATTGTATACCCCTTGTCCAAGAACCTTTGCGCTTTGCCTGCGATAGGAAGAAGCAGGTTATACTTTTTCATAGTTTAGTTTTAAATAGTCGGTGGTTTTTCTACATGCCGTTTTAACGGCCACCTCTAGACCTAAATTATACAGTTGAAAAAGAAATATTCCACAAAATATATCCCCGGCTCCGTTAACTTGAAGGCCTTTTATGGGTTTCATTTTAAAGGAATGGGTGGATTTTCCGTCAACCACGCATTCACAGCCGTATTCGTCATGAAACATTAGGGGCGTTTTAGTTCTTATTTTGTTGTAAAGCGGCTTCCTTTCTCGGGAATCGAACACTATAGAGCAAGCATGAATAATCGGTAAATATTTCTCCCGTGGATCTAGGGTACAGAAGTCAATGCTTACGTTGGGCTGCGAAAAATAAGGCAAATAGGAAGAATGAATATCATCTACATAAGCTAGATGGGTCCAGTCATGGGAGTTTTTCCATGAGGTATCCCTTCTTTCAAAAGATTGCGGATTGGAAAGGATAGAACTACGTTTCGAGCTTTTTAACTCACTGATTATAACCGCTTCGACGCTGCCTTCCTCAAAGAGTTTAGTTTTGAGGCGGGGGAATTTTAACCTGTCAATATTATAAATTCCTCCTAGTTGGACCTCGGTGGTCTTGGCTATATTTGTTTCCCCCTTTTTAAAGGTGGGTATAGAAAAAATCCGGTCTTGGTAACGCTTTCCAAAAAGTGCCAGTTTAAAACTTTTCTTTTTCATCCAGTGCGTAGACTCTTTCTAACGTTTCCTTGGGTGAAGTGGTGGGAATCAGTTTGTTGTTGGTTAGGTAGGTTACCAGTTCCATTATTACGTTTTCCCCTCCTTTGTTTTCCAGCACAAGGCTTGCTTCTTCTTTAATTTCGGGACATGAATCGGACGGACAAAAAGAATAGCCGACTTCTTCAGCGATCAATAAATCAAAAAGATCGTCCCCCACGAAGGCCATTTCAGAAAAAGAACAATTATATTTTTTACTGAAGGTTTTCAGAAAAGCCGTCTTGCACTTGCCTCTAGAGAAGTAGAAGTCTATATCCCTGTTTTTAGCTATGGCCCTGTTTATGTTCTCGTCTCCGGACAGAAAGCACACCTTGACCCCCGCTGCTTTGAGGCGTTTTATCGCCGTGAAATCCTTATCACAAAAAACTTTATAACACCCGAGTCCTTCTGCATTGTAGGTTTTTCTTCCATCGGTTAAGACGCCGTCTACATCTAAAATCAAAAGCTTGATCATGCTTCCCCCCTTTTTGATGGGTCTATTTTATATTGTTTGAATAATTCACGTAGTTCTTGGGGGTACTGAGAAGTGTTCCATTTACCCTTCACTATAGCAGTCGCCACATAAGGATAAACTGAGGAGTCCCAGTGGAGTTCACCTCTTTGGCTCTCTTTGTTGTGGGTATAACATCCTTTGATATCTAAAGCTCGGCAACTATTTTGGGCTTTTATTTCAAAGTCTCTTATAGTGGGTGTGAAAGTGTATTGGAATATCTCTTTAAGTCGGGATGTTTTCCAGACGCTGGGTTGGTTAGCGTAAATGTACTGAGCGTCACTTGGTATTTTAAATAAACCGGGATAACGAAATCTATAGGGGACGTCTTCAGTTAGGCCGCCTTTAATAAGCTTAACAAAATCTATGTTGCCTTTGGAAATCTCAGGGAGAAATGATTCTATTGTTTTTATGTCGGGGGAATCGTACAGAGGCATATCTTCTTGATGATATAGACAAAATTCTGTATTTATTTTAGAGAGACAAGACGAGACTTTGTTGTTGTAAGCGGAGCCGTCGTCGTATTCTATAATTTTCCACCCTTCCGGTATTGGGAGAGTTGTCGTGTTTGAAAATATCAACCTGTTAACTTCTTTTGGAAAATATTTATCTATCTGACCGGTGAACATGGGCCATACATCACCATAATCGTGATGAGAATACATAATAATTGAAATGTCCTTTATATTGGTCATACAAATTTGCTTTTTTTATACAGTCCCGTATCAAGAAAATACCACTTGTAGTACTTGTGGTTGTCTATGCAGTGCCACTTTTCCCATTTAACTAAATCTTCCGAGGGATCATCTTTGAGCATCTCATTGCTAAATTCGTTTTGGTTATTACTGTGCGGCCATCCATTTGTTATCGCCTTAGAATAATCAGAATCGCTTTGGTAATAAGACACAACTTTGTCAAAAGCGTTCCCAACGATATCCATATTTGCAGAATTAGAATAGAACCAGTGATCAGCGTAGCCCCAATTTAGCTGATCCCAAAAGCATGAATATAGATAATTCATATCTAGGCTAGGGTCAAATCTTATGTCTGTGGCGTAATATTTTTGAGGCCACTCTTTCCCTCGTTGGCCTAAGTCAAAACGAGCTAACACTACGCAGTCATACTTAAACCCCGCTTCTTCTTCATGATTTTTTTTGAGGGTCATTACCTGTTTACGTGAGTAAAGGAAGCTTAAGGTTTGAAAAGGAGAATTTCCTTTATACACCGTTTGAGCGCGATTAAAACTGTCGTCAAAATCAGAAAATTTAATCTTGCTTAACTCTTCCTCAAATTCATTTTGTGTTTCAAACAAGCATTGCGTAGGGTTATAAGTAGAGGTTATTAAGTCTTGGGTGCTCGGTGTCTGTTCCCAACCGTGAACAAAAATATCAACATTGTTGTCTTTTGTAATGTTATCTTTTATATATTGTGCCCCTCGAACAGAAGCTTGAGTACCTCCGGAATTAACAAAGTATCCATGTAAGCATAAAGCGATTTTCATTTTCTAAATAAATTAAAAGTCCTCAAGTCTCTGTAGGGAGGGTCTTCGACTTGGTCTTCTGTGTGTTCTGGGTAACCCATTAGTAAAGTTAGTCCTCTAGCGGCTTGCTCCGGTGTCATATACATATTCCAACCGCCGTCTCCTAGGTCGTCGTCTTGAAAAGGGATGCCTATCGTACGCCCTTCGTACCTCAGTCGCCTTATGGTTTCTATGGCTTTTGTGTCGTCCGTAAGGATCATTCCCCCTTTTCCTATCTTAAGAGGTTTCTTGTGGTGAAACGAAAGGCACATATACGAGCCCGGTATATACATGCCGGAAGTAAGGCGCTTAGCTGAGTCGTAAATAGGATGAGGTTTAAGTTGATAAATTCCGCTCCATTCAATATCTTCAAATTCCACCTTTGCTCCCGCTTGCAATATAGATTGAGGGGGAGAAATATAAGTGCGAGCGGGGATTGTTATTGTTGAGCCTTGTACTTGTAAATATTTACAACAAAGAAATATGGCGTCGGTGCAACTATCGCAAGCAATAGCGTAAGGAGCGCCGGTATATTCAGCGATAGATTCTTCGAACCATTCAACTATTTCAAAAGGGTTTCTCATTTCTTTTCCTTGTAAATCTTAAGAATATACTTTGTTCCTTTGTGGTGGAAAAAGGCTGGATACCTTTCGTTATCCGCTACCCTTAGCCTGTCGAATTGGTCTTTAATCGAAAGCGAAATATTTATTTCGCTATGCTCTGGGGTGATCTTGCTGCAAAACGAGGGTTCGCCTTCCTGTGGGAGTGGTATCAGGGCGTTGCGGTTAGCGATATATTTTTTCAAAAGTTTTAATGTGGTTTCTCCTTGCTTCTTTTTTATTTCGTCGATAAGTTCGCTACCATCCAGCTCTATATTTTCTTGTAAATAAATAGGGCCACTGTCAATGTCTTCTTCGGCCTCAAAAAGTGATACAGGTATAGTGTTTTTATTTTTTAGTATTTGCCACGTAAGTGGAGACCATCCCCTGTTTTTAGGTAGAGCGCTAGGGTGAACCACTATATTGTTGGAGTTTAAATTTAAAATTTTCTGAGGAACAAGTTTTTCGCACGATAGCATGAACAGGATGTCTCCCGATGTTATCGATTTCTTGTCGACGACATGGGAAACTTGATGGTTTTCCTGTAGAAAAGTTTTAAACCTCTCTACAAAAGGAATGATCCAGCTATTGGGGTTATCTGTTAGTATCGTTATTTTCATTTCAGCTCCAAACGTCCTCTTCATGTAGGACGGGATGGTCTACGTTTCCCCAATAAGCTAATAGATAGGTTCTGCTAGACTTCCATCCCTCCAACTGAAGGAGAGGCCCCAGCGAGGAGCCTATATCCATATACTGGTTGTTGTCGTGCCTTCTAAATAAATCGTAACATAAAAAATTACTCAGCGTAGCGGCCGAAAAAAGAAAAAGGTGGTCCTTTATGTTGTTATTTTTTATCCATTCCCCCACTTCTTCCGGTAGATCGAAATTATTTACCATGCAATTGCTTCCGACAGCAAAGAATTTTTTTACCTCAAATGGAAGCTGATCGAGTTTGGAGTTCTCATTGGCCACCAAAACTATATCTTTACCCTCGAACAAAGGAAGCATTTCTTTAATAAAACGAGAATAGTTTCCATTTATCATCACGTTACAAAAAGATAAACTTTCCCAGTCGTCCGGGCCGTACAATTCCGTACAAAATTTCCAAGATTGTCCGCCATCCAAACTGTTCTGTCCCGGAATACCTTTTATGTAATTTTTTTTCTTAAATTTGAAAGCTTCTATGAGTTTTTCGTACTCTCTTTTATTGAGGGAAGGGATAAAGCTTTTTTGTTCCTCAGGCATGTAGCTGTTAGCATAAACTTTTTGGTCGCCGTGAATATCTCCTTGGATGAAGTGGTCTTCAGCAAGAACGACGGTCTTGTTTCGCAGCACCGTAACCTCTCCGTCTGAGAAACGAGAGAAAGCAAAAGGGATCCTTCCTTTAACGAGAGCTAAAATCCTGTCAAATTCTTCTCTATAGTTCTTCATCTATAAAGTCTAAGTTAAGTCGCCCGACATGCAGGGGTTGCCATCCTGTAGCTTGGGTTATCTTGGAGGTGTCAACGGAATAGCGAGTGTCTTGACCCCACCTGTCCTCTACATACTGTATCTCCGCGTCTGTTTTATTAAACTTTTTTATTATAGTCTGAACCACTTCTTTGTTTGTGAGGTGGTTATTGGCCGCAATATTAAAACAATCATTTGTGATTCCTTTTTCTATGATGCTCATTATACCGTCGACGTTATCCTTTACGTAAGTCCAGTCCCTTACATAAGAGCCGTCTCCGTGTAGCGGTATTTTGCTACCGTCTCTTAGACAGGAAATAGCTTTAGCTACCAGCTTCTCTTCGTACTGCCTGCTTCCGTAGTTGTTGCCACTTCGGCTTACGACATACTCAAGTCCGTAGGTTCGGTGATAAGAGTTAATTAGCATCTCCGAGCAGGCTTTGGTCGCTGAATAGGGATTACTAGGGTTAAGCTTGTCGTTTTCCTTGAAGGATCCTTCGTTTATGTCTCCGTAAACTTCGTCCGTGCTAATGTGAAAAAAGAGAGGGCGTTTGTATTTCGGCTTGGTTCTTATAAGTTCCAGCAGGTTGTGCACTCCTATAACGTTTGACTCTATAAAAGGGGCACAGTTGGTTATAGAATTGTCCACGTGGCTTTCTGCGGCAAAATTAACAACTATATCGCAAGTGGGAAGATGTCGTATGTTTGCAATGTTACCATGCGTTAGCGTATAGTTTTTATCTTTATCCCAAGGAAGTGCTCGGTGAGAAGCGTATCCCATCTTGTCTATATCGTAAACTCTCCACCCTTTTTCTAGGGCACTCTCTATGAAATGGCTCCCGATGAAACCTCTACCCCCTGTTACTGTAACTTTCATAATATCTGTAATATCTTCTCTACTGCTTTACCGTCTCCAAAAGGACACTCTCCTTCTGGGATGAAGTCTTCTTTTGTTTTGTTAAAGAGCTCGGGAAGCTCTCCCACTAATTTACATAGGGATGTGAATGTTCCTAACGCTTCAGGCCTTTCCGTGGTCTCTCTGCAAACGATAGCTTTCTTTTTTAAAAATGAGGCTTCTTCTTGGAGTCCTCCGCTATCAGTAATTAAAAAGCGGCACGCTCCTATTCTCTTAATGAATTCCTTATGAGCTACGGGCGAAATAATGCTAACGTTACTTAACTGTTTTTTAAGGGTGCATCGGGAATCCGGGTTGGGGTGAGACACAAAAATAAAATTTAAATCGGGGTTGTCCGAGGCTATGTCTTCTATTTGTTTGTACCAGAACGGCATGGATTTATGGTTTTCTCTTCGATGCAGAGTTATCAATATATCGTTATTGTAGCTAATCTTTACGTCTTTCAGGTTATCAAGAACGGTGTTCCCCACTACATGTATTTCTCCTTTTATGTTTTCGTTGTCTAAGTTTGTTTTGTTTGCGTTAGTGGCGCATAAGTGTATATCAGTTAGACGAGAAATGCTTTGTCTGTAAGTCTCCTCGGGGTATGGGTGCCTCTTGTCGTGTGTTCTCAGTCCTGCTTCGAGATGAATTACCTGTAGCTCTTTGTTGAATGCGGTCAAAGCACAAGCGAAGGCTGACGCCGTGTCCCCCTGAACCATGACGTGGGTGAAACCGTCTTCCAAAATTTGATCAAAAGCATAAGACCCGGTTAGGAAAGAGAAAATGGAATTAAGTCTATTCGGGGCACACTTGTTAATCTCGAGAGAGTAATTAGGTTTTGAACTTCCTCCTAGTAAGTCTGTGTGTTGACCTGTACACAGTGAAGAAATATTTTGATACTGCACCAGACCGTTTTCGAGGATGGGTAAAATTTTGATATACTCGGGGCGAGTCCCGTAACATATTAATATCTTCTTCATTTTTTCATTAACTTAAAACCTTTCTTTATGGTAGCTTGTAAGGCTTCCCCAAAGTGGCTAGCGTGATAATTAACTGAGATAGCATTTTTGTCTACTCCGTACTTAAAGGCGAGTTGGGGGTGTGATCCCCACATTTCTAAATCGTCCTTCGGATGAGGCGGTACAAGGGTTGGTAAATTTAAATATTTCTGAACAGCGTAAGAAAAATGCATATCTTCCCCGCTTATCCTAAGTTTCTTGTCTATTAGTGGGGCTTCTCTCCAAAATGCTCCCAACCATTCCCTTTTAAAGAACCAGCTATGGCCTCCGGTATCAGTTTGAACTGTCTCCTCATTAGGGTTTACCCATCCATGCCTATCGTACTTAATGTAATCTTCGTCTAAAAAGGTTATGCCGTTAGCGACTAACAGCCCCTCTCTTTTGTTCATTGTATTTACGCAGTTCTCCAGCCATTTTGATCCGGGAATGGTGTCATCATCAAACACACAAACATATTCAGTAGTTGCGTTAAGGGCATAAGCAAAACGAGCCCATACTCCAAAATTCGCATTACTAGCCGTCACTACGCAACTATTTAAAAGGCTGTAATCAAATTTTTCATCGCTATCTTTATTTTGCCAAAACATAACGCACTCGGGGGGGAGCGTTTGCTTTTTTATTGCCTCGATCTGGGGCGCTAAAGTATGAGGTCGTCGATAACCGTTTAGTATTACTGTTATATCTTTATTCACGCTGTATATTTAGGATAGGGATAATCGTTGGCTATTTTAAAGGCCTCGGCAAAGTCTGAGTTCCATTCCTTTTTAAGTACAGATTCTTCAGGGCTCCTAGGGGGGAGATAGACGCTGATATTATTATCCAAGGAAAATTTTAAAATTTTTACTACTTCTTGAGAATCTTTCTTTTTTGGTACCCTAATAGTCGGGGCAACGTTGGTGTCAATTATTGAAAAGTTATTATGGTTTTCCTTGACGCAAGACAGTGTGGCTTCGTCGCACTGCTCAACAAAATCTTTCATCGTTGTAGAAACGGGGCAATAATCTAAGTTTTTTACGCTTAGAATATCTCCTTGATCTATTTTTTCCTTTAATCTCATTAGGGAAACTCCCCACTTGCCGTCGTTAAGCATCCTTCCCCAAACTAGTGAAGCTCCCCCTTGAATGAGTGGTAGGACTGCTCCATGATTCCCCACCACATAATGTTTATTAATAAACGCTTCTGGCACTAAGCGAGAATCTCCCATTTCATAAACTACATCTACTTTTTGGTTTAAAATTAAGTTCCAGTCATTGGATTGAATATAATTTATGCTTTCTCTATGGCATAAAGGCTTAAGGTCGCAGGCGTTTGATTTATTTCGTAAGTCTTCCTCGGGGAGACCAAAAATGTACTTTATGACCTCGCCCTTCGACAAGAGGAAGTCTACCACTTTCTTTGTTAAGGTAGTGTTTCCTATTATCCCCGCTGTCATGTCATCTTCAATATGCTTTCGCTGAATCTTTTTGCGACTTCTTTATAGCCGTCATTGTCAAAATGTACCCCGTCTAATAAAAACGACCCCAGATCCTGAAGATTGCACACGTCAAAATTGTACCTAGAAGCCACTGACATTTTTTTAATAATCTCCGAATATTTTTTTGTATATTCTCTGTTTTGAGCATAGGCGGGAGAAAAAGTTAACGGAGGCAGGGTCCCTACTATAGGTTTCATTCCGTTAGCTTTTATTGACATTATAAGCTGTCTCATATTGTCTTCGTAAACCTCTAAGGGCGTTGGCCTCTTGGTATCATTAGTTCCGATTAACAACAGCGCGATTTTGCATTCTCTGTTAGATTTGAGAATAGACCATGATCTCCTTAGGAGGTCCGCTGTCGTTTCTCCGTTAACTCCGTAATTGTGACATACGTAAAGCTCTCCTGTCTCTTTATACAGTATTTGACCTAACTCAACAGGGTAAGATCTTCCATAGCAATCTCTGGCTCCGTAAGTTAACGAATCGCCCAAGCAAAGAATTTCATTCCATATCATCCTAAATAATTATTAATATGTTATTTTTCATCCGCGAATACTTCTAAAGAAATCCCTAAACCCTTTACGCTTATTTCTCATAAAATCTATCATCTCTTTTCCGTCTTTAACATACCAAGGTTCGTAGGTGCACCCTACCAAACTGTTGGTTACTATTTTAACTCCCATCATCTTCGCTTCCAGAACCAATCGACAACAAGTTTCGGGGGTAGAGGGAAAGAAAACTAGACGAGAGTATTTGGAAAGCTTCTTGAGAAATTTTTCGTAGTCGGGATCTTCGATAATATCATATGGAAATTTTTCCTTCTTACAAAATTCCACCGATTCTTTAACCCCTTTTTGTGGGTAAGGAGAGTTGACTATGGCGTACTTTTCGTTTTTTTCTGTTTTTAAAAGGTTCTCCAGAAGATTTAGGTGTTCCTCTGACCATAAATTTCCGGAGAAGCTTACGGTTTTATCCGGACACTTAAGATTTTTGTCGTAAATATTTTTCTGAAATTGGGTTTGGCAAATTATTTTATGGGAATGTTTATGAAACTCTACATTGATTAAATCTCTAGGTGGAACAATTTGATCGGGGTATGCCGCGGGGTTGGTGTGCTGTACGAACTTGTAATCATGGCAATACAGAATATATTTGCACTTACTTTGTATAAGGTCGCGAATCGTGGGACTAATCCCGAAGAAGTTGGAAATTATAAAGAAGGAGTCAAGGTTCTCTTGGATGAACCCCTCGTACAGGTAACGACTTTTTATTTTTTGTGCATCAAAGCGCTCAGATAAGAGCTTGTACATCTCTTCGTCATTTAAAGCTGCTCCACCTACAAAATCATCAATAAAAAAATCACTTACTAATATAATTTTATCATTCAATGGTGAAATCTTTTGATTTTTTGAGTCTATTTGGGTCTTTGGGGTGTTTGGCCCCTTTCCTTTTCGCTGAATAATCTTTGAAAAATTGATTCTTTACGGGGTCTTCCCCCTGCTCTTTGATTCTCTTCTCGGAAGCTTCGGCTGACTGATCCCAGATATCCCCTAGGTTTCCTTTGGCTTTTTCCCTGAATTCGGACAGAGAATTGGGGTCTATTCGCGTATCTATTGAAGCGTTCGGGACTGTGTAAACCCGGTTGAAAGGTACTCCATCAATTTCATAAGAGTGCTCTTCGTGGACACTTTGCCAAACGCTAACCTGCTCTCCCGTGTCGGGATTCTCGTAAAGGTATTCAGGCATCCATAACCTCCGTTATAGCTTCAACCGTCTTTTCGTATGTAAACTCGTTTTGAAGATCTAGACCTGCTGTGTTTTCGGGAGAAGCCTTATATCTTTCTATTGCCTTTTCGCACCCTTCGATGAACGCTTCTTCATCAAAGGTAAAAATCTGACCCTGATTATATGGGGTTCCCTTTTTGAAAAATATTCCATCCACTGCGTCTTCTTTCCCATTCGACTCTACCATGACACTATTTTCTTCCGTCGCCCAATCTTTGTACGCCGAAGCATTTAAAATAACCCCATGTTTCCCTAAGGCTACCGACTGAAACTCGGGAAGACCCCACCCTTCGGCCCCTGACATACCCAAAATAATGTTTCCAGAATTGAGAAAATCATTATAAAGGCTATTTTTTTGCATCATGCCAAGGAAATTAACATTAAAGTAAGACTTGCCTTCCATAATTTGGCTTACGCTGGCTTTAAAGTCTTCTTCTTTCATGAAGGGATTAGCTATAGCGCATTGAAGAACGTAGTCTTTATTGTTTCCGTACTTCTTGAGCCACGCTTGTATTACTTTTTTGTGATGTTTTCTTTTTTCCAGCTTACCCGTTAGGTTAAAGACGATTTTGTCCTTAAGATATTCCTCTTTTTTAGCGTTAAAATTATCCTTATCGAAGCCGAGGGGTATGTATTTACAATTTTCGACACCGAACTTTTCTAGGGTTTCTTTCGCGTAGTTGGAGCTTACGATGATAGTTTTTTGATTATTGGCTATGTTCACCTCTATTGATGTTGGGTGGTCCAACTCATAAAAAGTGAAAAGAGTTTGTTCTTTCGCGTAGGAAGTCAGGCTGTCGTGATTTAAATGCCACAGCTTGAATATAGGCGTACTTCTGTCGTAGCGTTCAAACGCTTTTTTTATTCCCGATTCAATCCACTTATTGAAATCCTCGGGCGTTTCTTGCGAAGACAAGTCAGATTGACCTATTGTAAATAGACAAGGCTGCACGCCCTTCCGGTGAAACTCACGCAGAAGAGACGTGCTAACCTGCCCAAAACTTACACCGTTAAGCGGTAGATGTAAGGCAAACTCAGACATTTAAAACAATGATTCTTCGTCTGTTGAAGTCGTGGCTGCGGCCTTTTCCTGAGAAGCTTCTCCTCCAGACCCTTGCCGCTGTTCACGGTCTTCGCTTTTGTACAAGCGAAAATCCGGAGCCTTGTCGTTAGAGACGGTTCCGTCTTCGTTGTATTTGTGTTTATTCTTGAAGACCACCAGCTGCACCTTGCCGGAAGCATCTTTTAGCTCGATGTGTCCAGTCATGTATTGCGTGCCTGAGAGGCTCTTCTTTACCCAAAGAGCACCTAATTCGCGCTCTTTCCATTCGTTGTTCTTTTGTTCGTCCGACATAAGAGTCCTTATATTATACCTCCCGGGGAGGGATGTCAATACTTTTTTAAACAGAGTCTAGAAATTTTTCGCTTTCTATTTTTTTTCTTAAGATTTGGATGCCTCGATTGTGAAGATTAATAGCCGTTTGCGTGCTTACTCTCATTTGTTGAGCCACCACACACCATGAAGGTTTCTTATGATTACGAGAATACCTCATAGAAAAAATTTTTTTTATTCTTTCGTCTTTTAACTGAGCGAGGATATTGTCAGTAAACTCAAAGAGGGTATCTTTTTCGTCTTCGGCTTGGGTCTCTTTAAGGTTATCCAACATTTCATCTTCCATCGTTACGAGGCGGTCTTTGGATTTTTTGTTTAAAGCGTTGAGGCAGCTATATTTAACTTGGTTCGCTAGCCAAGTAGAGAACTTGACATTTTTTTCGGCGCTAAAACTCTTAGCGGAGTTCCAAATTATCAAATTTTTATCTGTTGAGGCTTCGGCAATATCTATATTGTTGGCGTAGAAGCTTTTAGAGTATCTTGTCATTATTTTAAAACATAGTCCGGAATGGCGCCCTATCAGTTCTATTAAGCTTCTCTCGCAATTAGAGCCCTTAATCCTTTCAGCTAGATAATTATCACTTACAGTATCCCAGTGTTTTTCTTCCATGCCTCAACCTTATCCGCAAAATCTCCAAAAGAGCAAGCACTATCCTCTTCCATATTAAGGACATAGCGATGATGCCTCTTGAACATACGCGGTAATATTATACAGTATTCGATTAAATTATTAAAATCTTTTTCCAAAAAAACATTAGCGTCGTTAAAGGGGTCTTCGTAGAAATTGTCCGATTTCACCTGACTTTCTACCATAAAAGCGAAACTTACATCAGAATCATTGGAAAATAACTGACTATCGAAACGGGAAATCTTAATATCGTAAGAAAAAAGAGAACTTAAATCATTAAAATTTAACCCATGAAAGTGGGTCATGGACAAAGGATGCAGAGTTAATTCGGCGTTTCTCCCGCTATATGCTATAACTGGCTGACATGAACGATCATTGAGGGGAGAACCTTCAAACATATAACCTCTTTACCCATTTTAGCAAACGAGAGGAAGAAATTATTTTTTTTGTTAAATCTTTTTCGGACTTCCAGTTTAAAATAAAGTCAGCTTTTTTCTTTATCTTGGGATCGTTTTCCCTTTCTGCATCGTTAGCCGCCTTTATGTAGACCCTCTGGCCGTTAACTTCGTTATAACGAGAAAGGTGAATCAAGACTCCATTTATCTCCTTTTTTATCCAATAAGCCTCGTCCTTTTCGTACTCGTCATACCTAAGGTCCGTAATAATATTAATTTTTTGCGGGTCTAATTCTTTATTTAATAAATCTACCCAATGCCTCCCAGCGGAAGAATTCCGTTTTATTTTCCCATGGGCCACAAGAAAAGGTCTTATAAGGACCTTTTCTCTACGTGTACAGTCCATCGAATCGATTCCGTAAAGAGTACGGGAGGAAGAACTTAATTCCTTTTTTAAATTATTTGCTATAGAAAGCTCCCGGTACGGTAGATTTAATCTTTGTAATAATTTTATTATTATCTCCGCTAAAGTATTCTTTCCGCATCCAGCGACACCAGCGATACCTATGTTTTTATATTTAAACTTCATTTAGTATTAATTATGTTGAACTCAGCCTATTGACAGTAACTTTTTCAAGGAAAAATACTGAAGCCACTGCCCCCGAGTTCAGGGGGCAAGTGGCTTCCTTTAACAGAACTTTTCTGAGGGGCTCTTCTTGTTTAATGTCGTAGGCCAAACGACGGAAGCGCGACCAGTTAACTAAAATTAACAACAGAGTACCTTTCTTAAGGCAGTAGGAACCATGCTAATAACCTACATTCACCTCTGTCATGCTCATCACCTCGGGCACGAGGTTGGAACTTAACCAACGGTTTTTTTTCTGCCCAGTCGCATTGGGCTCGCTTAAACTGCCAAAGAATGTGAGTAGCGAACTCCACACCCGCGATGAGACTCCCGGCAGAAAACTCTGGGATTTCTCCCCAAAGACAAAACGGGTTCGGACCGTTTTTTTTTCGTACACGCAAATGTTTTAATTCAAACGGGGAGGGATGTCAACCTTTTTTTCGACAAGATTTCTGAAAAAGTTCTGTCGCAAAGAGTCCCCGGGAAAGTTGGTTTTTTTTCTTGACTTTCTCCCCCCTAAAAGTTAACCTCAAGGCCTTGTGAGGATTCCGTGGGAAGAATACGCCCTCAATATTGCCGAAACGGTATCGAGCCGAAGTGAAGATCATTTCGTGAAAGTGGGAGCGTGCGCTTTAAATGAGCAGCATATGGTAGTGGCTGTGGGATACAACGGATTAGCTACAGGGAAGGACGTTGGGTATGATTTTTGGAGAAATAGGGATCACCGCCGAAAATTCATGATTCATGCCGAAGTGAACTGTTTAAGTCTTTTTAAAAAAGGAGAAGCTCAAATGCTTGCTATAACGTTACTTCCATGCTCTGCTTGCGCGACAATGATAGCTGGATACGGAATCTCCAAGGTTATTTATCGGGACGTCTACAAGCGAGACGCAAACGCTTTAGAGATTTTAGAGTTTTATAACGTAGAATGTATTAAATATGGAAATTAAATACTCAAAACTAAATCCGGAAGGAAAAGAACCCTTCAGGGCAAACGCATCTGACGCAGGATATGACCTTTTCTCCAGAGAATACGTCACTCTCGAACCCTTTCAGCGAAAGCTGATTTCAACAGGAATCAACGTGGAAATTCCCGAAGGTTTTTACGGGAGAGTGGCCCCACGGAGCGGTTTAGCGTGTAAGAAAGGTATAGACGTGATGGCCGGGGTAATAGATTCCGGTTATCGAGGCGAAGTAAAAGTTTTATTGATAAACTTGAACTTCGAGGGTTATAATTTAAAACCTAATGCTTTTGAAGCAATGTTTGGATCAGCGAACAGAACGGAAATAAAACCGGGCGACAGAATAGCTCAACTGATTATTGAGAAATGTCATACTGTTGAGTGGAAATCTATGAAAACACTAGAAGAGTCTTCACGGGGAGAGCAAGGATTCGGAAGCTCCGGACAATAATATACAATGCAGCAAAAAAACCCCGCTTACGCAGAGATAATGTCCCACAACGTCAAGATGATAGGAGCTGATGTTCATGTCATTAAAAACGGAGGATGGAGGGGAAAGGTAGAAAAGGTTATAGACGAAGAATACTTTTTAATTTCGCGCTTTGACAACCCATCCGTTACGGAAAAGATTTCAATGTACGACATACGGTCCCTATCTTACGAGACTTTGTGACCCACCGGTCACGAAAAACAGATTCACAAAAGGAGAGGTTAGCCTTCCTCATCTAAGAATCATGCGAGAGCAAAAGGCACACTTCGGCCAATGAAATAGGGGGTATTCTCTCCTCGCTAGAGGCTGAAGTTAGTACAAAGAGACACTATGGCACAGCCCTTGCTAAAAGAACGTTATGTATTTACATAATACTTTTGGCAGGGGCTTGCTTGATTTCGCAACGCCGTTATTCACAGAGATAGAAAAGACTTTTGATCCCGTTTTCGCAGAAGAAGATGGAGATTACGTATTTGAGGTAGAAATGCCCGGTTTTTCTAAGGAGGACGTCAAAGTCCGATTAGATCAGCACGGACACCTCAACTTGGAAGGAAAAACCACAAAAAGGGGCAAAGAAGTTAAGTTTGGACAAGCTTACGAGGTCCCAGAAAAAGCCGACCTGTCCTCAGCGGACGCCTCATTGAAGAATGGGGTCTTTCGGTTAACGTTTAAACAAAAAAACAAACACAAACCCAAAGAAATAAAAATAAAATAAAAGGGTTTTCTGAAAACCGGGCTTCGGCCCGGTTTTTTTTGTGTAATTATAGGTATGCCGCTTCCATCTCCTCGAAAAGACCAGAAAAAAGAAGACTTCATTAATTCTTGCATGGCCAGCCCCACCATGAACCAAGAGTACAAAGACCCCAAACAGCGTCTGGCTGTATGCTATTCCCAACACCGAAAGTCTTCCAAGGCAACGACTTGGGACGAAATTGAGTTTGACAATTTTTTACTTTTGAAGTAGGATATTTTCAAATGAGCGAGGACAGAGTCATCACGCATACTACTTACAAGCAGATACTTACGCTGCTCAATCAGGTAATAGATACGTCTATCTGGCAAGACGCGAAACTTAAAAGTAAAGACCCCGTTAAAAATCCGGGGGAAAGTTTCGTAACAAATAAACTTAAACTAATTAGGGAGACTTTAGAAAATGAAGATTGATACTTTATTAAAAAAACTTCTCGACCAAAAAAAGGAAGTCGTAGAAGCCTCCAAAATTAGCGCTCAAAGCGTCGACTTCTGGGAGAAGAGAGCTGAGGAACTCTTTGCTAAGATGGACGAAGAGGAAGAAGGATGGAGCTACTCCACCGACGAGTTCATTGAAGATACCTGTTCCCAAAACCTTAAAGAGGTGAACATTCTAATGACAAGAATGAAGTTTGAAAACGACCAACTGGATTTACTAGAAAAGAAAATAGAAGATCTCGAAGAGACGATCTCTCAAATGCTCGAGGAACATGCCAAAAAACAAAAAAAATAAAAAATACTACCTTATTGAATCGGAGAAAAGAAAATGGTCATACGGCGCGTTCCCTCACACCGAAGAAGGGTTGACGGAAGCAAAAAAATATTTAATAAACCTACAAAAGAAAACGGACGAGAAACTAGAAATCATCGAAAAATAGCTTGACAGTTCTCCCCGAAACCCCTATGCTTCTCCTACGACCTCAGTAAAGGTCGTAATCCCTACAGATTTACAGAATGAAACAAGACACCACTATCATCACTAACGACTTTCTCAAGAAGTACAAAAACAAACAGCCCAAGTGGGGCTTCAACGGCTTAGGCTACATCGTTTACAAGCGAACCTATTCTCGCGTCAAGGAGAATGGAACTCTTGAAGAATGGTACGAAACCATAGCGAGATGTATTAACGGAGCTCAAAAAATCGGCGCAGGATACACAAAAAAGGAAGCTGAAAAACTATTCGATTTGGTTTTTAATTTAAAATGCAATTTTGCTGGCCGAGGACTATGGCAGCTCGGCACCTCCACCGTAGACAGGTTTGGAGGGAACAGCTTGCTGAACTGCTGGTTCACCGCTATCAAAAAACCCACTGATTTTTGTTTCATTTTCGAAAACCTTATGCTGGGGGGCGGAGTAGGTTACTCCATTAGGCGCGAAGACATCCATGAACTTCCTCGCGTAAAAAAAGAAGTAAACATAACTGTCCAGAACACTAATGATGCCGACTTTATTGTCCCCGATAGCCGAGAAGGATGGGTACGTTTATTAGCCAAAGTGCTCGACTCTTATTTCGTCTCAGGTGAATCTTTTAGTTACTCAACTGTTCTCGTCCGGAGTGCTGGAAAACCCATTCAAGGGTTTGGGGGAACCGCTAGTGGCCCGGAGATCTTAATCGAAGGGATAAATAAGATAGGAGGAGTAATAAAAGAAAGGGAAGGCAAGAAGCTTCGAAGCCTAGACGTTTTAGATATTGCAAATATTATTGGGTCTGTAGTAGTGGCTGGAAACGTTAGACGCTCCGCAGAAATAGCCTTGGGGGACCCAGATGACTACCTGTACATCAAGGCTAAAAGATGGGATTTGGGTAACATTCCGAACTGGAGGGCCATGAGCAACAACACCATCTATTGTGACAGTTACGACCACATTGCCGAAGGTATTTGGGATGGTTATGCAGGGAACGGGGAACCTTATGGCTTTTTTAACCTTAACTTGAGTTCCAAGTTTGGAAGAACCGGGGAAAAAAGCAAAGAAAACTGCGAAGGCACCAACCCTTGCGGAGAAATCTCCCTCGCGGACAAGGAGTGCTGCAACTTGGCAGAGCTTTATTTAAACAATATTGAATCCAAAGAAGAAATGATTGAATGCGCGACTCTTCTTTATAAAACTCAAAAAGCAATCTGCGCTCTTCCATTCATTCACGAAGACACTAATAAAATAGTTCACAAAAATTTTAGGATAGGGCAGGGCATCACTGGTATTTGTCAATCTACCGATAACGGAAAATTAGAATGGCTCGACCCGTGCTATAAAGCCCTTCGCAAGTACGATCAAGAATGGAGCAAGAAACAAGGCTGGCCAGAAAGCATTAAGTTAACCACGGTCAAGCCCAGCGGAACACTTAGTTTGCTAGCGGGAGCGACCCCCGGAGTCCATCCCGCTTATTCGCGGTATTACATTCGTCGCGTCAGGATGTCAAGTGAAGATGCGCTTGTGCAGACCTGCAGAGAGATGAACTACCATGTCGAATACGTAAAAAACTTTGATGGCTCATTGAATAGAGACACGGTGATCGTTGAATTCCCCTGTCGGTCGGGAAAAAGCGCAAAGCTTGCGAAAGATATGAAAGCGGTAGATCAACTAGATCTAGTAAAGAAGATTCAAAAAGAGTGGTCCGACAACGCTGTCTCCTGCACTGTCTACTATAAGAAAGAAGAACTCCAAGAAATAAAAGAGTGGCTCCGAAAGAATTATAAAAACAACATTAAAAGCGTATCGTTCCTTCTTCACCAAGATCATGGATTCGATCAGGCTCCTTACGAACAGATAGACGCAGAGACTTATAAAAAACTTTCTATGGCCGTCAAAAAAGTAACTCCCACCAAAGTTGGGAACGGTCACGTATTGGAAGGACTCGAATGTGAAGGTGGAGCATGCCCCATAAGATAAAATTTAATGCCTAGGGTGATACATGGAGAAGGAGAGGCTTCTTTAATGGGCCTTCCCACTGCAAACGTGGAGCTTGAATGCGAAAAAGGGGTTTACCTTTGTGAAACAAACTATGGGCACGGCCTAGCAATTTGTGCCTTTGAAAATGGGGTAGAAGTTCATTTGTTTGGTTTTGAGGGTAGTCTTTATGGGAAAAATCTTGAGATCAAAAGAATGAAACCAATAAACAAAAAAAGAATTCTTGAAGTAGCTCTCCTTATCAATGAATAACTCGTCTCCCCAATTAGATTACTCAAAAATAAATATCTTCTACCCTGTGATAGGCTACACGGGGATGGTTCACTCTGACTACATGATGAGCACCATAAACCTGCTGCTTTTGTGTCGCCAAAAGAATATTAACCTCGGCATGAGATCTATTTGGTTTGAGAGTCTTATAAGTAGAGCAAGAAATGCATCTGTCGCCTTCATGCTAGCTAAAGAATACACCCACCTGCTTTTTGTAGATACGGACGTAAGCTTCGATGCTCATGACGTTTTGAAGTTGGTGGATCAGCAGAAGGAAGTTGTGGTTGGAGTTTACCCCAAAAAGTATTGGAGTCATCAAAAAATGCAAGTCATGGGAGCTTCTAGAAACTTCCCTGAGCAATGGAGACATTTGGCTACTGACTTTTCGACTGAGCTCCCCCGAGAGTCCTACTCTAAGAGTAAAAATGGACAACCGGTAGAAGCCAACTACGCTGCCACGGGCTTCATGCTGATCAGCCGTTCCTGTATTGAAAAGATTATCGAAGCTAGACCCGAAATAAAATACGTTAACGATATTGATGGCTACATGGAGGCCGAAGACAATTTCTATGACATTTTTCAGTGCAAAGTGAACCCTGAGACAAAGAAGTACGAAAGCGAAGACTACGGGTTCTGCAAGCTTTGGAAGTCTTTAGGAGGAGAAATTACCGTCCTTCCGGACATTTCTTTGGGGCATCGAGGATTTAATACTTTTTACGGAAATCTCAAATTTCAGGCTAATTATTTTAATCTTTAATTAAAAATTCCCTAGGTGAGCTTCCTGAATGTAATAGAGTTTAGATAAGTATGTCAGACTTCCTCTATAGCGAAGAATCCTTTATGTTAAAACAAGCTGTATGCAAGCTCATGGAGGTTTCTCTAGAACTGGGAAACAATCGCGGAAAGGTCCTTAACGGAGAATTTAAAAAAATGGACGACCTTTTAAACCTAATGGGTAGAGTCAAAAACAATATGGAGAAAAAGAATGAATATATCAGAATTTGAGAGACAAAAGCCTAGAAAAACCCACCGCACTATAACCAATTTAATTAAAAAATATAAAAAAATAATAACGGACATGCCGATAATGGACGACGAGGACGCTATAAAGGTAGAAATGTCAGCCGACTTCCTGAAAGAACTACAAAACCTTAAAAAAATTTTTGAAAAAGGAGAATAACTGATAAAATATATGATGTATGTCTAATTATCTTAAAATAATGTTAGAGTCCTCACGCCGCTGTGCGGCAGCCACCCAAGATGCAGCTAACGACGCACGAAATGCCGCTGAAGAAGCCTCTTCTCACGCCACAGAAATAGATTCCATGGCGACAGAAGCAGCTAACCGAGCCGTCGAAGCTAACGAAAGGGTTAAGGTGCTTGAAGCCAAAGTAACGGCAGCTATCGCCGAACCAGCTTAAATTGAGCCATACCCCAACAGGCAACACTTCTCTTTTACTGGCTTCGTTAAGAGAATATATTGCCAAGGGAAACAGTCTCCACCAAACCCTCTTAAAACGCGGGGTTCCCGTTGAGATTGCTCGGGAAATCATTTCCTCAGCTAATCTACCCCTCATAACAGAGACTTTACTCAAGAAAGATAATGAGTAAAAAAACCATAATTACTTGTTCCTGCAACCTTGAAATAGAAAATGCTAACGAATACGAAGCGCTTACCATAGCTGACGAAATGCTAAAAAGGGAATACCCCCTTTCAGAAAAGGTAATTTTAATCATAAATGAAACTTTAAACACCTCCGCAGATGGATGCGGGGTTACATACAAGGAAAAAAATGGGAATGTTCGACGAGATAATGGTGCCGAAGGGATATCTTCGGAGTCTACTAGACAAAGAGAACGAGAAGCTGTTGGATAAAAGCCACCGCTTCCAAACGAAAGACCTAGACAATCTAATGGACCTTTATAAAGTCCACCGTCAATATCTTTACAAAAAGAAAAAGGAAGCTCGCCCCTTCGAAGAGTGGGAGAAAGTAAAAAGGAATACCACTATTCGCTTTCACGACCGCGTAACAAACAAAGATCAAGACGAGTACTGGATAGAATGCGAATTCAGCTTTAAGAACGGAAAAGTAGATAAAAAAGAACTTGTTAGCTTTCGTCTAGAATCCACCAAGAAAGAATCAGAAGAAGTCCAGAAAATGTGGGATACAGAACAAGAAATATTCGACGACTATCGAAAACACTCTTTTAAATATAGATTTTTTGTTCGAGTAGAAAACTGTTTTCAAAAAATAACCAACTGGGCAAGAAACAAACATAGCCTACCTCTCGAACTCCGCAAGGAAGCATACAAAAAATCGGGACGACTTAAAAAAGACCCAAAATGCTTGGAGCTTTACAAAGATTTATGATAGCAGAAGAATCCCTCAACAAGACTTGGTTCATCGATATTGACGGAACCATCGTTAAACACCTCTACAACAAGGATATAGATAGCGCCATAAGATCTCTAGGAGAAGACAGCCATACACTCGAAACCCCAATTGAAAAAAGCGTCAGCTTTCTTAAAGAGTTGCCCGAGGAGGACACCGTCGTGCTGACTACGGCAAGAGACGCTAAACACAAGGATCATACAGAAAGAATGCTTAGGTATTTTGGAGTTCGATACGACCGAATAATGTTCGACTTAAGGGCTGGGCCTCGATATTTAATTAACGATATAAAACCAGCAGGAACGGCAGGGAACGCCACCCCAATTAACACCGCCTACTCCTTAAATGTAGAAAGGGACGAGGGAATTGATCTTAAAGTGTAAAGATGTATATGAAAAACCTTGTAATCTTTTTCCTTTTTGCGGTGTCTCTTCATGGGGCCGATAATACATACTCAAGCATAGCCAAAAGAAATGCTTTCGAATTGACAAGCGAAAAACCAATTGCAATATTACCTCCCGTCAGCGGAATTTTAGCTCCGAACGTCTTTCTTACCGGAATCACTCGATGGAAGGGTACTAATAAGGTTCATCTCGTACTTAGGAAAGCTGGAGAGTCCGATAAATTTGTCTCTCTCGGAATAAACGAAAAACAATACAATATAGAACTTAAGAAGGTGCTTGAAGATTCTGTCCTCATAGAAACTAACGGTAACAACAAACTCCTAAGCTTTGAAACTAACGGTCTTCCGACTATTGTGACAAAAGCACCTGTCGTTAAAAAGACCTCTTCCTCAAGCCGTTACCCGCGCGATAAAAAAGAAGTTAAAAAAGAAGAAAAGAAAAGCTCCCCTTCTATTAAGGCGCAGGTCGTAACCGTTCCCTCTCGGAGGTCTCAAGTAGACCCAAGAATTATTGAAAAGGGGTTAGAATACTTGAGTAGAATGGAAGAAGGGGAAAAGAGAGATTACCTTTTAAAAAGAATGGAGTCCCTTCAGTCTGGACAACATCAAATTAAGTCGGACATTGACCAAAACGAACGCCGAAGACAATACGACGAATGGAGAAAGAGCAGGGAACGATAAAGCACGACCTCTTTATCACTGACGTGTGGGAATTCGATTTCCCATACCATGAGCAGTTTAAACCCCAAGTTATGGAGTTTATCTCTTCCCCTAAAGCTCAAGAGCACATCCAACAATCGGGGAACCCTTCTCTAAGTTCTTACGGGGGAGATGAATTAAATTTTGACGAAGAAAAAAGTCTTTTTTCTTTCTTTAAAACTCAAACTTTTAAGCTTCTAAAAAAGGTAGAAAAAATTCACGATTGGGATGAGGGAGAATGGGAGCGGTTCGACCCATGGCTAAACGTCAATCAGAAAGGAAACTTCAACCCTCCTCACATCCATCCGGGAAACGATTATTCAGGCTGTTATTATGCAAGCTTCCCCGAAAACTCTGGGCTTGTTCATTTTTTAGACCCTCGCTCGCAACATAGATTCTCATCCCCTAACCCCCAGAGTAAGGAAAATGAAAACTGGTACCGTTCAGACAATCCTTATGATACCAGTTTATTTACTTATAAAATAAAGGAGGGAAAAATAGTTATCTTTCCTTCTTGGCTCACCCACTATGTCGACCCTAACCCTACCGACTCTCTCAGGATATCTATCCCCTTCAACGCTAAATATACCCAGTATGGAAATTAAAAAGGAAAACTTAATCGAATTCGTAAATCTCGTTAATGAGTGTTGTTCGGTAATGGACGATGACTATGTAGGTGACTGGCTAACCACTCCTAACCCCAATCTTAACATGGAACTGCCTATACGGCTCATAGACGAAAAAGTGGGAAGGGAAAAGTTACTGAGGCTACTTTATTTCATAGATATAGGAGAAGCCGACCTTTAGAGTTTGGGAACACTACTTGTAATCGCGGTTGTTCCGTCGGGGTATCGGGTTTTAGTGACGATATAGATGACCCCATCGTGCGTTTCTTCGATCGAGAATTGAGAAGTTCGAGTAATATCAACAGGAACATCTCCTTCTGACAAAATGTTAAACTTAACCGTAGATGCGTCCAACAATACTTCAAAATCCGCTACCGTATCATTAGTCCCTCCAGAAATAATAATATCAGTCATACCCCGAGCTTCTATCCCCTCTGGGGGAATCGTCGCGGTTATTTGAGTGTCCGAGTTTAATGTAAAGTCGGCCTCCAAAAGAGGACCGTTAGGAATTTTGAAGAATACTCCAGTAACAGGAGTAAAACCTTCTCCCGATATGGTAACGTTATCCCCCGTGACTCCCCTCGCTGGAGTGTAACCCGTAACATCAACCCTAGTCCCCTGAAGAACGTACTCAAAAGGATAAGAAGCTATTTGATTATTCAAGGTGTCGCCGGAAGCGCTTAAAGAATCGGGAAACTCACTCTCGATGTCACCAAAGTCTTCCCACGGGTTTACGATAAAGAAGCGTCCTGTCCCAATAAAGCCACTATCTAGCTGAAAAGTAATGGAATCCTTACATATAGAGGTACTACCCATTAACCCCGAACTGTAGGTGTTTATTGGGTAAAAATAAACTTGAGCCGTATTATCCTTATTGCCTGTGCCAGTAATACCCACCAACCGAGACCCGCTTTGAGCCGTGCTATTGTAAGAGTTGTAACCGGTTATAAGCATGTTGGTTCCAGTTGCTAGCGTCAGATTCGGAAGCCCCGGAGTTATGGTACTCGCTGCAGCCAAGGGAAGAAAGGATTCACTAGTATCTAAAACAAAGGAGTTTCCTAATCCCGAAAGACGTACCGATCCATTTGTTATCCCCCTCGGAACCTTTGCTGTAAGAGTCTCTACTCCATTAGAGTCAACGTAATAAGTGACAGGGTTACTGAAACCCTGCGTTTCCAGATTTGTAAAGTCTCCAGTAGGAGTCGGGAAACTTGGGACCAACCCCGAAATATTTTGTCCACTCAATCCAAAACGCTGCAAGGTAGACTGAGTTGTAGGATCAGGCAACAACAGACCCGAAAGGCCCGATACGGTGGCGATATTCAATGGAACCGGAAACTTGTTTGCATACACGCTGGAAACAGCATTATCGTTAGATCTGTTTTCGAAATCTTTTAGTATAAAATGTCCGCTTTCAGGGTTGATATTTGTAGGAATATGGACAACCGCTTTGGAATTACTCTTCTGAACAAATGAATTAACCCCAATAGTGCCATCCGTTCCCGAAAACAAAACTCCTGTAAGGAGATTCATCCTTGAACCAGTGATTGTCATAAGGTTCCCCTTTCCAAATACTTGATCTTCCGCAAAACCCGTATTACCTACTCCCGTAATATAAGGCTTGTCTCCTTCGCCGGGGTAATATCCGCTAATATAAGGCTTCGGAGGAAAAACTGTTAACACTTGGTTGCTTGAGGAGCTGCCCCCACTGGTTACGACGTTAACTATATTACTGGCGGCATTATCGGGGATCTTAAATATAATAAGATTTTCGCTAAGAAGATTAAAATCACCTTCGGAAACCTTCACTTGGCCAACGCTCACCCCACTGGGAACTATTGGTCCCTCCACCTCGCCCGCCCCGGTTCCGGGAGTACCGAAATATCCCGTCAACGTAATGTTATCCCCATAGACACCGCTTAATGGAGTGAACCCGCTGATAATCGGCCTTCTGAAAGCTTGAATCGTTTTGGAATTAAGCGAATAGCTCCTATCGTTTTTTAGCCTTATTTTAAAGTCTGGTGGTAAAAAATCAAAAGCATTAGGATAAGTAAACTCCACTACATTATTTCCCCCTGTCGTACTGTAACCACTGGAAGGCAGTTCTCCCAGTAGGTTAGCTTCATTAGCAACGCTACCCTTGTATAAGAGCACGCTGGTTCCGGAATAAATACCGCTCCCTTCTATAATCCCAGTACTATTAGGTAACACTAATTCTTCTACCCCTACCCCGTCAGGCTGAGGGTAACCCTCGTTTATTTTAGGTTTTCCCAGCGCTACAAAACCCGTAGGGATGTCAGAAACCAAACCAAACGAGGCCTCTCCGAAAGCTCCAGACGCAATAATACCATAATTAGTTTCGGGAATAGAGACTTCTACGTCGTCCGGCACACTAACCTCAATCTGGTTCCCTAAAGAGGAAACGTGACTAACTTCCAAAATAGGTAAATTTTGACCCAAACCTACATTACCAGCGCTAGGGTAACCGGTAAAAAGTACCCCGGTTATATTGTATAAATCTGTTCCTTCAATAACTACCGCGTCTCCCGATATACCTGACGAGGGCGTAACAGAAAGTATAGTGGGGGAATCCGGAACAGGTCTAAACGATCCTGTGCTTTGGTACGTGGTGGGATAGTTATCGCTGTAAATACTTATGGGTATCCTTTTTATGAGAGAGCTTATATTAGTACCGACCCCCACCACACCGCTATTCACCTCAACCGGTATCCCAGAAGGGATCACGCCGGACAAACGCTGCAACCCCACAAAAACGTTAGACACGTAAGCGGGATCCAAGTCAAACATGCCTGTTTCTTCTCCTATTCGAACCAAATAACCGCTCCTACTCGGAGAAGAGCCCGGTATTTCCCCTATAGGGTGAAGGGTTCCGGTGGTAAAATCCCAACCATAAACATTCAGATTTGCCCCTGTATGTCCGGTATAATTAATATTAGACTTGATTTGAGCCGCTTGAGAAAAGGAAATCGTAGAAAGAGCTTCTGTACTTATGCCGCTTCTCATATGCATTGTAGGAGCCCCCTGAACCCTACCGCTGGGAATTATAAGATTCAATGACGTAGAAGTGACGTCAGAAACTGAAATAGCGGCCGGATGAGATTCCATTCGAGGAAAGGAGACGCCCGTCACCGCGCTTAAAGACTCTCCCTGTATAGTTAGGGTCTCTCCCGATGACAAAGTTCCAGAACTTAGCCCTGTTACGTTCGCGATAGGAACAAAAGAATTAGGAGAAATACCACTAGCTTCCGTTATGCTTCCCGCTAGCCCCGTTCTTTCGGAAGAAAAAACCGTTATCCCCCCGTAACCAGCATTGGTTGGAACGATAACGTTTATTTCTGTATCTGAATCTACAGTAAAGGTACTTTCCGTTTCCCCGAACTTCACATCTGTAATGTGGTAAAAGTTTTCTCCAGTAATATTGATTAATTCCCCAGCTTTTCCGCTAACGGTATCGTCTTCCAGATAACCACCCACTACCTGACTCTCTGAGTCTAAAACAACCTGCAACACCCCGTACGGAGCCAACCCGAGCCCGTTATTTATCAAAAGATCCGCCGTTACGGCACCGGGTGGGACTACCCCTGAAATTCCCGTAGTTCCATCGTAAACCAAGTTCTCTACGGGGTCACCACCAAATGATATTTCCGGAATAAAATTAACGTTCTCTCCACTAATTTGAAATCTCTTCTTTGGATAAAAAGTTGCTGGCATTTTAATTTATCATCCTGTTTATGAGCTTCCTATACCCACCGACCCTCCTGCGTTGTCTATCACCTTTTTTGGAGCTGTGTTAAATTCTGAGACGTCATTTTCGGTTATATTTATTGTATGCTTGATATAATCGTTTGGAGAGGAGGCTAAACTCCGTTGATTAATGATTCCGGAACAGGTAAAAGTTTCCGCGTTATAGACGTCAGTTATCCTACTTTTCATTTGAACAGATACCATAGCATCGCACCCACTGAACGGCAAAAATCCCGTTGGGTTGTCCAGCTCAAAATTCATGTTCACGCTTTGAACCCCGTAACTTACAGCGCTGGGTTTTGTTTCACCCATTAAGTAAACCGGGTTTATTTCTATCGCATAGTTGTAAGTCCCAGCTATAAAATTATCTATATTCTCCGTCTGACTTTCTGGATCCCAACCATGATTTCCGGTGATAACCCTAGCATTACGACAATTTAAAACGGTATCAATATCAGGAGCAGCCGTTTCTGTGGGGGTGAAATCACTATGAGTACTTAAGTCATCAAAGAAAGAAACGGTTGCGTTGGCTACAACCGGCGCGTTAGGTGAAAAGTTAACGGAATAAGAACTTAAGTAACCACTTTCAAAATTAAGTCCCCCAAAGTTTCCGGAAATAGGATTCCCATAAGTTACAGAGCCCGCTGCCTGAACTCCTACCGGCTCCCCTTGACCGCTAATAAATTGTTTAAAATAATCTTCTCCCGTCAAGTAGTAACTAAAGCTTAAGGTTCCACCTATGCCCTTGTTAGCGACAAAATCCCTAGTGTTTCGTTGGTCATAATCATACTTGGGTTGAAGAGACGCGCTTAGCGATATAGAAGCGTTGGCGGCAATGATTTCATTTCCATCAATTTTAAGTTTGGCGTTATTGGCAGTATAGAACACATTAATATGAGGCGGTTAAAGTTTTTTGGCTTCTTACTATATCGTCCAAACCTGCGCTCATCGAAGTAGAGACCTGTTTACCAGAGATCATTTTTAATTGCATTTTATCATTGGTGGAGGCGTTGTCGAGACCATGCAGATCAATGGTATAATCACTTGCAGTTTCGTCAAACGCCAACCCAGATTGGAAAATATCTTCTGTTACATTGATAGATTCCTGAGCGGTGGTATAAAGAGAGGTAGTAGGAAACTCCTGCCCCACTTTATAAATTGGATTATGATTAAGAGAAATTGAGTAGTCAGCACCAAAAACTGTTCCAACTTGCGCGTCGCCCCCTCCGGGATTTATTGTAGTCTTTAAGGTCGTTAGAGGCGTATACCTACCGTGAGCTATCCCGGTTGCCAAAGAACCACCGGAGGTAGTACCGAGCCCCACGGTAGCGGTAGAATCAGCTAATCTTCCACTCATCGGAAGCTCATTATCGTGACCAAAAAAAGTAAAACTCGCGCTAGAAGTGGAGACGGAATTACTGGCCACGTTAAAGCTGTAAGAATTCAAAAATCCGATTCCCTTAACCCCTGCTCCGCTAATTGTAACTCCGGAAGCCGTTGACCCCACGGAATGTTTTATCCCGCTAGCTAAAAAGTTAATAATGTTTCCCTTTTGACCATAATTCTGACCAGTTAGAGAGGTAATAAAATTAAAAGAAACATCTCCAACCCGCGCCGACGACGGAAACTGACCCAAAGCACCTTTGTTGCCTATCGCGTACAAAGGTTGCGCCGAAGTTGAATAATTGACAGTAAAATCAGAAGCTAAAAGAGTTTCACCAGCGCCGTTAAAATCGACGCTTACCGCTGCCTTATCGTAAAATACCGTTGCCATAACCTTTTATTTACAAGTATTACACATTTTTACCTCAAAATGAATGATCTTAAATTAAAATTAACTTGGGCGTTGGAATCTACACCCCCTTGAAAAGATTCTGACGTTAAAAGCATGTCATTAAAAGAATATGTTAATAATGTAGCATCAGAGTTGTTTTTTTTCAAAGTTATTACCGTATTCTCAAAAACTGTCTGATCCGGAACAAATCTCATGTTTTTTATTTCATAGTCATCAGGCTCAATAGTAAAATTAACATTAACTTCCACGGGAGTTCCAGCTATAACCCCTGTAGGTACGTCGTTGCCCACGGCATACAAAGGTAGTCGAGGGGTAGCTATGGCCACATTGAAAGAACTAACGCGATTAGTGTTGAAAGTATCTAAATTGATCTCCATAGAGCTATAACTGGGAATATTTACGACGCTTGGGTAGCTATCTGTCGGCACATTAGCCAACGTTCCCGTCCCGAATTCCCCATAAATTACAGAACTGGTAGAAACACTGGGAATTTCCCCTATGGCACAGCTTACTGAATAAGTTTCCATGTAACCCTCTGTAAAAATAAAATTTTTGGTTCCGTGGTTAACTACGCCACTAAAAGCGATGTCACCAGTGAAGTTTTGCATTAATTCGGTAGAGGTAGCTGGAGCCGCGGGAGAAAGAGTATTAATGAGGAGATTGCTTACATCCAAAGTTGCTGTTTGAGGGCCTTCAGGGGCATATTTTATACTATTTATACCCAAATTCCTAAGGGGTTGAGCAACGGAGGAATAGTTGGCGGATATAGACTGAACCCCTTGTATCCCACTCCCGTTAATGGTGATACTTTCCGCATCTCTCCTGATTCTTCCTAACATTACCTTATCTTTATTTTACACTACTTTTTGCGTGTAATATAATAAATAAAGGTTTAAGGGAAAATGGCTATAAATAGTATTTATAAAATCGACGAGTTTAGCACTACGGTAGAGTATAACAAAAACGATATCGTACAGTCTCCGATCTATATTGGGGGAGGCACTAGCACTAGAGGAATCCCCAAAGAAATAAACTATTACTACGCCCTAAAAACCTCTACCGGTGAATCTCCCTTTACTTCCTCCGGAAGGCCGAAATTAAATAATGAATTTTGGGGAGGTAACGCTCGAGCTGGGGGGCGTACCGTTAGACCTCAATTCTTATGGAAACCCTCCTATAACGCAACGGTAGAACACGCTCCACGAGTCATTACGGTTGCTTTTGGAAACGGATACGAACAACGTACTCAAGATGGTATCTATAACGGATTGATTAACTTCTCCGCAACATTTGAAATGAGAACCGAAAAAGAAGCAAGGGCCATTATCCAATTTTTACGGGCAAGAAGAGGGGCTGAATCTTTTGGGATAAAACACCTGCCTCCTATATATGCAGACGTAGGTTTCAGGAAACTCTTTGTGTGTTCTAGTTTTAACAGTACTTTTACTTTTTTTGATAACTATACAGTGAAAGCCACCTTCTTAGAAAAGAATAATTAAAAATGCCCTATATCAATGGACAACTAGATCCTCCGACTAAAGCGATTGCTGAAAGTTCAATTAAATCTCTTAATTTTGAACTAACTAATCTTACTCCATCAGCTTTAATTACCTTGGTAGAGATAGACTTGCAACAATTACTAACCACTCGACACATCGAAAACCTAAGCTCTCAAGCTAAAGAAATAGGCCTCAATAAAAACCTTAAAGATTCCGTCTTAAGATTCCATAACAATATAAAAATCATCAACTCCTATGTGCTTTGGCAAAATAACACCTATTATCCAGCCCCTATCCTAACCGAAGGATTTGAAACGAGTAGTAAGGGAACCCTCCCCCAACCAACCCTATCAATCTCCAGTCAATCCGAAACAGGATCAGACCAACTAGCTCTACTTAAACACGAAATTAGAAAATTTGGGGATATAATTGGCGCTAAAGTTACAAGAAGACGAACCTTCGCCAAATATTTGGATATGAGGAACTTCGTTCCGCGACAATTCCGTGATAAACCCTCAATCGGACAACAGTTACCAGTAGGATACGAACCGGACCCGTACGCAGAACTTCCTACCGAGGTTTATTATATAGAAAGAAAAATAGCAGAAAATAAAAGTACTCTAAAGTACCAACTTTCTTCAATTTTCGATCTAGAAGGCATAAAGCTTCCCAAACGGATGATTGTCTCTGATAAATGCATGTGGCAATACCGAGGCTGCGGATGCTGGTATCAACACGCTGATAAACCTGAAATCAATCCGACTAGGGACCCTGTCACAGGGGAATACGACGACGGACAAAACGTTCCCGTTTTGAGAAAAGCCGGACTTAAAAAGCTTCCCACGGCAAAGACCATTGGAAAACTTAAAGAAAATAGCGGTACAGGAGTAGGTCTCCCCACCGTAGCTCCTCCTGTGGCGGACGATAATGATGAAAAAATAACAGAAATTATAGGAGGCTCCCTTCAGGGGGGGCTTTCCCTGTGGAGCGTCGACGCTAATACCGAGAAGAAAGTTGTTACTAATGGAGGGGAAGGCGATGAGAATTATTACGCCTACTATAAAGGAGTGTCTGTTTTTTTATATAAAGACGACATTAAATATTACTATGTTGCGAGACGTGATATTACAAAGGCCGAAAACAAAAAAAATCCCCCTCCTAACACCGACTACTGGGTCGCGGATGAATGTTCTAAAACCCTTACGGGATGTCGATTAAGATGGGGTCTTTACTCTCAGGGGGGCGTCGAAAATAATAAAAATGGCGAGCAAAGTTGTGCTATAACTCGGGGCAAACTTCCTTTTGGAGGTTTTCCTGCCGCTAGAAAAGTGGGTCAAGGATAATGAAACTTTCCCCGTTAATTAAAGAAAGAATAAAGGATCACGCCTTTCGCGAAAAACCTAACGAGTGTTGTGGGTTAATAGTGGATCAAGATAACGCCCCAACTTCATTTCCATGCAGGAATAGTTCAGAAAAACCTACTGCTCATTTTTCTATAAACCCATCAGACTACTTACGTGCTTCACGTAACGGTAAAATTGTGGCTACCTACCATTCCCACAACTCCGCAAACGAAGAATTCTCGGTGAACGACATGAATAACAGTCGCATTCACCAAATTAATTATATATTATATAACACCAACAAGGACACTTTCTCTTTTTTTGATTACAAGAAGAACAAAACTTTCCTTTATAACCGCCTGTTTGAAATAGGCAAATCAGATTGCTACAGTATAGTGAAAGAGTACTATGCGAACCTAGGAATAAAACTCGAGGGAGAAAACACTTTAGGAAACGATTGGTATAAAAAAGATCCCTATTTAATCGCCCGACTTTTCCAGCTTAATAAAAAAAATATCGGAATAGAACTGGACCCTTCGTCACAACTAAAAAAACACGACGTATTAGTGTTTGAATTCATAAAAGGAGGGGGGCCCAACCATGTATCCGTTTACTTGGGAAACGGAACCATGATTCACCACGCTCGTAACAAATACCCCTGTATCGAAGATTTAAGTTCTATTTACAAGAAGAGAATGTATAAAATATATAGACATAAGAAATATGAATAAACTAGTTAACATAAAGCTTCATGGCATTTTGGGAGAGCAAATGGGGCAGTCCGACTGGAACCTCGCTGTCAACAGCGTTGGAGATGCAGTGAGAGGAATCCAATGTAACGCAAAGACATTTTACTCACAACTTCTCGAAAACGATAGGAAAAATATTAAATATCGGGTACTGATAAACGAACAAGATTTTGCGACCGAAGAGGGAAAGGACCCTAATACTGCGGAAGGGTTGGCTGCTTCGGAACTCGTAATGAAAACAAAAAAAATAGAAAGAATAGACATAGTTCCGGTACTGGAAGGTTCAGAGATCATGGACATTTTTACTATAATCCTAGGGATAGTCTTAATAGCGACAGGGGTAGGAGCCTTCGGGCTAGGAGCATCACTTAGTTCCGGAATGCAGGCCGCTTATGTTTTAGGTGGCATAGGACTTGTGGCAGCGGGTGTCACTAACCTTTTAACAGAAATGCCCAAGTTTGGAGACTTTAGGGAAATAGAACAAGGAGGAGGAAAGGCTTATCTTTTAGGGGGTCCTCAAAACACAATAAGAGAAGGGGGACCGGTGTTTGTTGGTTACGGTCGCTTAGTAATAGGAAGCCATGTTATTCAATCCGCCGTAGATACTGTAAATTCTCCGGCTGAGGTGCTCCCGAAAGATACATGGGGGCAGACCAAGTACGGCCTTCTTTATAATATTCCTAATGCAGGAGGCCTCTTGGCTAATCGTGTATCGAAATGGGGATCAACACCGAACGACTAAGGAAAATATGGGAAAAAAGAAAAAACAAAAACAAGGACGCCCAGTCGTAACTGATGTTTCCGCTGTAAGGGTGGGTACAGCCCCTGACTATGACTATGTAACTTCTCGTTCTTACGCTGAAACCGCAGACTTGCTAAGCGAAGGAGAAATAGACGGTCTTGTAAGCGGTAACTACCAATACATGGGGAACGAAGGCGAAACAGGATACACCCAAGTCACTCTCGATCTTTTCTTAGCTACCGGAATAAGTGGTCCCGTAACAGCCTCTCTTACAAACAGCGCCGAACAGTTGCAGTTGGGTTTTTTACGTTCTATTTACTGGAATGACGTTCCAGTTGTTGACAAAGATGGTTATTATAACTTTCAATCCGTTAACGTCCATCAAGTGGTTGGAGGACCTATCGGAACTCTTCCGACATTAAGTACTGACATGAACAACTACACCGGCATGACCGGTGACCCCCTGCTAGACTTAAGCGTTCAAAGGGGGATCGGCGAAAGACTGTACGGACCAGAAGTAGCTAGCGGAGATGGAGAATTCCCCACTGACGAAAGATCGGCTAAACTAAAAGCGGGCACAAAAATAGATAAATATTCTAAGACCTACACCATACTAAATAAAGAATGCAGTAAGATACAGGTAAACATTAAAATAAATGCCCTGTTTGAAAGCCTACAGGCAGGACCCAAGACCTACAAAAAATCGTCTCAACTAGCAGCGCAAGGAGCGGCGTCCGCAGGTTACGGAGACACAAAGGCTCGCACCATAGAATATGCAATTTACTATCAACCTATTTTTGATCAACGATTCCAACCGGCAAGTTTAGGCAAAACGGTCGATATCGTACTGGATAAAACCGTTCTCTCTCCACAACAATGGATTGGTCCCATCACTGAACGAGTCACCGGCAAGATAGATCAAGGGTACATTCGAACCACTATCATCGATCTTTCCAAGGAAGACTTGGCTGATACTGCTTTTTTTGAGGGGTGGAGGATAAGGATTGTCCGCCTCACGCCAGAGTCCCTTACTTCCTTCTTAAGGAATGTTTCCTTCGTGGACTCCATAGTAGAAGTCTACGGTACACAACTGAGATATCCATACTCTTCTATGATATATTCTCAATTTGATGCGCAAACCTTTTCTCGGATTCCTTCTCGAGCATATGATACGCGTCTTTTGAAGATTAAGGTTCCCAACAATTACGACCCCGAAACAAAAACATACGGGAGAAGTGACGAAGCAGCAGCTTTCCCAAACGCGAGCTTCAACACCAAAAGTCGCCGAAGGACAGGTTCTAACCCTTGGTATTTCTCTACGCGAGCTGGAAGCGAAAAGACTCAAGCGTTCTGGAATAAACCTGTATGTGCTACCCTTGACGAAAACAATTGGAATGGAGAATTCAAAAAGGAAACTTTTTCTGCTACTGATATCACTACAGATAGCAACGCAGAAGAGTCAAAGGAGGAAATCTTTATAAAGGAGTGGTGCGATAATCCTGCATGGTGTTTTTACGACATTCTAACTAATCCTCGTTACGGACTTGGGGAATACATCAAGGAAGACGACATTGACAAATGGGCTCTTTACGAAATAGCACAATACTGTGACGTTCTTGTCCCTGATGGCTACGGCGGTATAGAACCTAGATTTACCTTCAATTACATGATATCAAGTCGCGAAGAAGCCTTCAAGGTCGTAAACGACTTGGCGTCAGCTTTTCGTGGCATAGCTTATTACGCAAACGGTTCCATTATGGCCGTTCAAGACAAATTCAAAAACCCCCTTACCCAGTTTACTACGTCCAATGTCGTTAATGGGGATTTTAATTACGCTTCTTCCGCAAAGAAGGCTCGTCACACAGTAGCCATAGTGAGATACAACGACAAAAGAAACTTCTTCCAACCGGCGGTCGAATATGTCGAAGACGAAGAATCAGTAAGAAGGTATGGTATTAGGGAAATTGAAACCTCTGCGTTGGGATGCACCAGTAAAGGTCAAGCCAGACGTTTTGCCAAATGGATTCTGGCTAGCGAAGCTAACGAAACCGAAACGGTATCATTTGGGGTCGGTATGGAGGGAGCATATCTTAAACCGGGGGACGTTGTTCAAATTTACGACAACTTTAGAAGCCCGTTGAAGTATAGTGGTCGAACCAATCGTGTTGAACCTCTAGTTTACTCGGATGATTCGGAAAATAGTGATGGGGAGGTCACTCCCTTTGATGGCACCAATTTCGACAACATCATTGTTGATCAGGCAATTTCTTTTAAAACAGATAAATTGTACAAACTGGATCTTCTTACCCCAACTTATGATTACCCCACGGGAACCAAAGAGCTTGACTCTTCAAACAAGACCAGCAGGAATCAGCTTCAAACAGTGTTTTTCAGCGGCGCACACACTAAAACCTATACGGGATCTCTTGCGGGAGGCGATACTTTTAGGTCTGATTATTTAGTAAGCGGCAGCGGCGTATGCACTCAAATTTTCTTTAACACAGGAAGCGCCTTTGGAGGGACCGGTAATAAATTTGATTTCACCAATTACGTCATAACAGGTTATACAAACGATGACGTACAAGGTGCGTACACGGCTGCTCCCGTTTCGGAATCCTATTCTGGCGGATGTTTCTCGGGCCAAAACCTAATTTGGAGCTGTGAACCTTCCGCTGCAAATGACGACGAATTTGTGAGTGGAAATTCTTCCGATTATAGAATTGTTAACGTGACGGAAAATGATAATAGCTCCTATTCGGTTTCCGCGTTAGCTTACTCGACCGGAAAATATGACGACGTCGAAAACGCTATAAAATTTGAGGGTAAAAACGTCTCTAAAATACCAATGTTTCCAACTGGACACGTTACCGGCAGACAAGCTGAAATTAATGAGATTAAACCACTTTATTTTCCTTACGGTGAGCCTAAACCGGACGGAGCCGCAACATCTACGGCTCTAGACCTTGATATAGACTATGCGTGGCCAAGCGGGTACTCAGCGGAGACAGACGTGCCTCTACTGGATAAATACCTGACTCTGAAGGTGAAGTTTTTACCTGCCGGTTATGAATCTGCTCAAATCAATACCGACCCAGAAAACAGCGCCGAACAGTTCATAAATACTGACACAGTAGCGGATGAAACATTGGATTACGCTATTTGTATTTCTCGTGGAGCAAATTTTAATTTACCTGAAGACGTAGGCAAGGTTGATGGTTCGAATCGACTACCTTTCGCTGTTAATCACGGTAACTGGAGGGTATACGAAACCGGTGTAGAACTCTTCATTCCGGGAAAAACGGCTGGATCGACGTCAAAATACGGGACATACGAAATAAAGAAAGACGATGATGGAAACATTACTGACGCAAAAATAAAAGACTACACGGCTGAATTTTTAATTTACGAACCTGATATTGAAAACTATCACGTTGCTGTTTTCGCTTTGTCTAAAGAAGGAGCTATTTCTGACGGGATATTAGGTAAAATTAAGATAGACGCACCCAAAACAGACGCGCAATCCTTTAGTATAGCTAACGCTATCAGCATCAGCCAATTGACCACGGAAAACATTGTTCCGGCAAGCAGTAGTAAAACGACCATGCATGCCATTGATTCGATGGAACCAACTTTTGGATGGAACGCTTCTTTCACATCGATAATGAATGAAGTCAAAGACCCGGATCATCCGGACATGGGCAAGTATGATGACCCTTATTATGAATTAACCCCTGCTCAAAATCTTACTGATTATCGCATCACAATAAGAAAACCCTCTAAGGCGGACAGCATCAACATTCCCGATAGTAAAATTTACCTAGAGTTTACCGGGTTCACCCCGGCGGCGCTTTCTCCAGATTTCGCCTTTAAATCTACCTACAACGATCCCAATGTTGTAACAGGGCTCCGTGGTGATGCTGTAGTCAGCCCGACGGGTGACTCGACGATTTGGAAAAGTGAACCCGCTTTCACCCAAATCACGGACGCTACCGAACTGGCGGAAATTAAAGAAGGAGAGCAAAATGAGCAGTACTTTATCCGCGCCGAACCCAGCGGTTATATTGTGACTAATAACGACGAGGATTTTCCTTTACGCGAATATGACATAGTAGTTGAAGCTCATGATCAGTACGGGAAAACAAGTTCGCGAAATGAGGTGTGGGCCAATACTATCGGGAATAATGAAAGTGAATCCAACTGGGCAGGAAGCACTACAAAATACGATATCATGGGCGTCTCAATCGAGCCACCTAGCGGGCTGATTTTTGCCTCCACGGGAGCCTTTGATAACAACCCTTTTACGACCGACTGGCTTCAGCCTTATGAAGCTTATACGCAAAACTACCCCTACGTGGCTCAAACAGCGATGTACCCTAACGGTTTCCTCGACATTACGCTTCAACACTCGGAAGGAGCAGGGGCAAATGCTGGACTAACCGTATCCACCGACGAAGATTTAGAGAAGTACTTTAATAATGTAGCGGGACTTATTTACTACTACACGACAGGAGACAACACGATGACCTTCGGTGACGGGAGCGACATTCAGACTCCGACGAAGGCCGCGGCCTTTAAAGTAGACCTTAAAGCCAATGAAGGCACTAATGCTTATAAAGTAGATAGTACAGAAAACACAAACGCTGGTTTAATAGGGACTAAAGCTAACAAATTTTTTGGCGGCGTGTTGAGCTCGGAGGGTCTCCTAGCAACGGTCGACGTAGACTACGAACTCCACCGGGGATATTATCTTTTAAACGAGAGCGATACGCTGGAGGCCCTACGTCTCCCTCTCCCAAAGGCTTCAGACCCAAGAGTAGAAAACATACAACTCGTTGTTGGCTTCTTCGACGAACTATCACTTTTAAGAGGTTTCGAAGCCGACGGAAAAACAGCCAAACTGGTGGGAGAAAACAATGGAACTAACAAGAAAACCCCCAAAATCTTTACTGATCGAGATATTAACATGTCTACCATACCTGTAGACTTCGCGGAGCCTCTTAATATTGTGGGGGCAGACGGTAAGATAAATGAGTCACTAGCCCCCGCTGGGACCTCCCTATACATGGGGGAATCCAGTATCATGGCAGCCGGGGATACTGCATTAGCTTTTCGCGGGTGGTGTGAACTAGGAATTCTCAGTGAGGGGCTTACGCCCGTGAGGACCGTTAAGGATAAAGAGAAGAAATCTTGGACACGCGATAGCACACAAAGTTTCGCCTCACTTCAAGCGGTGGAGTGGGTTGATTTGGAAATGGGTAAACTGGGATATCCTGTCGACAATAAGTATTCAATTTTGGGAGAAGAAGGTATAGGGGACCCGCTTCCAGCCGCTTTGCTTGAAAAGAATTGCGTATTTAAAAACGTAGCTCTAGGCCAAGGAATGTCCGTCAGATACAAGGTATCACAACCAAGTAAGGGAAACTCTGGCTTTGCAACACAAATCTGGATTGAAATCAAATTAACTCAAGAGCTGTTTAAGAACCTTGAGTCATCCGCTATATCTGTTTTCCCCGAGATGGATGGAGGAATGGGTGTTTATACCTCTACCCGAGTAGACAAACCAGATAGCGGTGACATTATCATAAACTATTATATGGATAAATTACGTAGCCAATATGCTCCATACAATGGTAGAGAGGGTATAGGGAGGATGAGGGTGAATAACGAAAGGAGATTTGAAATGAACAAATGGGTTCCCTCACTTATAAAAGTTAGATTTGGTATTCTAGCGACTAATCAATAGAATATAAACATGAAACCTGAAACTTTTCTTGGTTCCATAGAAAAAGGACAAGACAAACTTTACATTTCCTCCACGCGAACCGTCTCATGCGTAAATGGAGCTTTTGTAAAGCTGGCTAATAACGATATTTTTTATCGGGCTGAAGCATTGGAAGACCTAACTATAAAAAGAAAATTTTCAATCTTTAAAGAAGCACTTTTCGTAAAAGGAAATTTCGTCCATCAACTCTTCAGAAACGATATAACATCGGTAACCTTCACTGAATACGAAGCTGAAACTGTTGAATTCTCGGATTCCTCAATTACCGACCTTAAAGAAGGAGATAGACTCTTTGCCCAAGGCGGTGTCCCCTCTAGTTCCAGTGAAAATCTAACGGGAAAATATACCCAAATAGAAATAAAAAACGTTGGCGAAAACAACCAAGTGACATTGGTCATCGTCGACAAGGGAAAATATATCATACCTCCATCCTCTCCTGTTAGTTTTATGGATTCTCATGGCAAAACTATAAACGTGGAAACAACATTCGACTCCTCTCCTAACGCCTCTATTCTGGAAAGAGATATAACACATGTAGAATTCACAGGGGAAGGAACCAAGATAAATATATCCTACCCCCTACCTGACGGCGTTAAAGAAGGGGAGATTGTCATAGTAAAACAGGCCCTAAATTTAAACAAAAAATATTATGGAGAAACTTTGGACGCCGAATTGTGCCAGATTACATTTGACTATTCACCAGTTAATGGCATTCCCCTTTTACCTCCCAACAGCATAGATCCCCAAAGCACCTACAACGAAGCGGTAGAAATAATTGACCGAAGGTTTCAACTGTTGGACCAAAGGGTGAAAAAACTTGAGTCCCTCAATTATTAGGGAGCGTTGGGGCTCCTACGTAGCAAACCACCGGGTCGTTGTTGTTTGACGATCTCCTCCAAGACAACTCCTTGCAACAATTGACCTAAAGCCTTGTTGTTTTCTACTTCGTCTCTATCTGTTTCGTCGCCCTTTCCAGATGAGGTTCCCGTACCTGCACTTGCGGAAGCGTCTGTTTTACCATTTTTATCGACGTTAACACTTATCTTAACATTGTTGGTTGTATTACCTCCAATTAAAGTTTCGCTGTGAGGACCACCTTGATTCCCCAAAGACGCTCCCCCAACAGGACCCCCACCTTGGTAACTAGGAACGTTACCCCTATTTAATTCGTGCATGAAGTTGGTACCGTACGTCCGAACAGTATCAGGACTCATTATATATTCTCCACCCATCACCATTGCGGGAGTACCGCTCGCACTGCCTCCGTTTGCGTAATGTTTGTACCCACCCAAAGCGTCTCCGGGTTGTCCTGACGCCCAAGAAGGCATTCCAGTTGACGTCAGAACATCCGGGGTAGGCCCATAGTTTATGTTCGTACCTGCCGTAGCCCAATCAGGCATTCCTGTAGCGTTAACTTGATCCATTGCTGGAGCCGCAGCCTTTGCTCCATCCATTATTTTAGCTCCACCAATCAGCATGGCAGCATTCATGTAAGCGCCGATAAGCCTGCTCCTTTTTTGTTTCTTAACGGCGTTAATTTGATCTTTTCGGCTTTGCGTCTCGGTCTCTAAATAATCCTGATATTTAGACATAGCCTGCTCTTTACCAAACATCCGGCTAGTCTGAGGGTCATCTCCTAGACGCCCCAACAAAGAAAGCCTCTGGCTTACCTCAAAACGCCCCTCAGTGGGCCTTGCGCGCTCACTAATGAGCCTTCCCGTTTCGGGGTCGCGGCGATAATAAACGAACCCCTTCCCCAAGGATACTCCTGCTGAGCCCCTCGCGCCAGTAATCATATCAGTCTGACCAGCATCAGGATCAGCACCCCCGAAGTAACCATGCTTCCCTCTACCTAATCCATAATCTCGAGAAGGCAAAGGACTCGGTGCTCCCGGCTGCATCGCTGAACCTATAACCCCAGAAAGAGCGCTGGCACCCGCACCTATAGCTCCCATTTTCCACATGGATGGACCTTGAGTGAGACCACCTTCGGCGTAGCCATTTATAGCATTTAAGTTTCCATAACCAATTTTTTGCGCTGAAGATTTTTTTATTACAAATTCCCCACCTTGCATCATCGTAGGCACGTCATCTTTGTAGCCTGAACCCCCCCTCACAACTCCTCCTCCCGCATAACCGGGAACAAGACCCCCTTGAGAACCTTGCCACCCCATCTTGCTAAACATCATGTTAGTAAACATATTGGAGGAAACTTGTGAGATGGAATTAAGAATGCTTTGGGCCATATTAGCTAAGGCTCCTTGAACACTGTTAGCGCCGCTTGATATAGATTGAAATGCATTGGCGAAAGAGGATTTCATGTTCTCAGCTACCGATGCTTGTCCCGCTTCAAAGTCTTCTAATGCTTCCCTAGCGTTATATGTAAACGTATCCTTAAAGATACTAGACTTCATATTTTCTTCTGTGAGCCCTAAATAATCCCGACTCGCCTTTCTTTGAGACCCCTTGAATCCTGCGTACTGTTTCCCAGTTATCCTTCCTGATGCTAAGTCGTCATCAATAAAATCTAATCGTTCCGTTGCTCTGCTTAAGCCAAGACGTTGATTTTGAAGCTCCATTCCTCGAGCGTACCTACCTGCCAGTTCTATAGTCTTAAGAGTAACTTTGTTCCCCGTCTTTGCCGCCTCTATAGCTTTTTCTCTTAAGTCGGTTTCTTTTGAGATATTCGTGTTATATTCTTTTACCGCCGCGTCTAAAACCGTTAAGACCTTAGGAGCCACCTGTAACACTGTTAGCTCCCTGACGCCCAAAGCCGTCTGATCACCTTTTTCGACTTTTTCTTGCGCTGCTTCTAATTCCTTCCTTAAAGCTACCCGATCTATATTGCCCGTAGTCATGGCTCTGAAGAGAGACATTGCCATCTGAGACTTGGATTTGGAATCTCCTCCGGGAAGAGATCCAGAAATGCCCTTGCCCATTAAGGTCGTGTCGCCCCCTTCATAAAAACCTCCCTTAAAGAAATTTTGCCCCGCTGCCCATTTCTTAAATTCAACTGACATGCCCTCAAAACCATCTGCTACTTTTGAGGTAAAGGTGTTTATAGCGGCTTTGGTTCCGTCTATAAGACCTTGTTCCGCCTCATTCAAAGCAACTTCCATTGTCTTTCGAGCTACAGTTCGGGAATCCCCCATCCCTTTACCCGCCAAGCCTATGTCATAACGACTTTGTATCGAACGTAATTGTTTCTCGTGAACCACTTGACGAGCGGTCGCCAAACCAAACTCTTTAACTGAAGCGCTAGCTTCACGTAAATTTTTGATAAGCGCATAGTATTCGTCTAATCCCGACGGGGCACGGTCAGGGAGAGGTGCGGCTTCTGCAGCTCCTATGTCCTGATTCAGGATACCTCTTTGTTTTCGTGAAAGTTTGGCTGTAGCGTCAGCTTCAACCGCAGGCGCATCACTCATCCAATCTCCCCATTCTGTTTTTATGGCGGACATTTCCATACCAAACAAGGTTCGGAGTAGTATATTTCTTGCTTCCGTAGAATCAAGAGACTCTCTTATTTTTTTCCTTATGTCTCCTACCACACCGGCCCCTTTCAGAGCTTCCATCATTACGCCACCTTTTTCAAAAGCCTTCCATGCAGTTTTACTCTTCCAGCCACCATCATCCTCAAAGTCGGACTGCAAACTTTCCAAAGAGGTCCGAGTTCCTTTATCCCCCATCATTAGTTCACTAATCTCGCGTCCCCCAGTGCCCTTCATCTTCATCAGAGCTGTTGCGAACTGAGGAACAGACTGCCGTACGCTCAACTGCCTCATCTGCCCACCCTGAGCTTGACCTGCCGCACCCCAACTGTAACTGTCCCCCCCCATTCCTAATAAACTACCTATTGAACCAACAGTCCTAGAATACCAAGCTAAAGGATTTGCATTCCCCAAAGTAAGGCCCGCTCCGCCCGCTGCCGCCTGACCATACTGACCCTTGCCAAGACGATTAGACATAAACTGGGTCCAACTACTATCTCCGGCTCTTACATTCGTACCCATTAACTGAGCCTCTTTTAGCTGTTTCCCAGTACCAAGCTCCGCAAGTATTCGATCTTTTAGCTCACTTAATTTTGCTTGGTTCAACCGAGATTTGTCCATTGTCCCAAATTCGGTTTGAAGTTGCTTCCTAACGGCTGGATCACTTACGTTAGTAATTAAATTAGACATCTCCGAAACCATCTCCTGTACGAGTTGCACTCTTTTCCCTTGGTCCCTTTCTCCGGCAAGTTTGGCTATTTTTTCGCCAACAAGCCCAAGAGACTGAGAGACTTGATTAGAGTTTTCTGTAATCTTCTGTAACTCGGCCGACAAATTATCAAAGGACAACTTAGCTTCGTCGGTATGTTTCTTAAGATAGGTTACCCCCATACCTAAACCCCCTATAGCCGCACCCACCCCTCCTCCAACTGGACCGCCAAAAGCAAAACCCAATCCCGCGTATCCAGCCACTGAGCCTGCGCCGGTTACCATATCTTGACCAAGACCGGGAGCCATATTCGAAGCCGCTGCCCCAGCCAGCATTTGAGCGGCCATACCGGCCATAGCCATTTTCATTCCCCTTGCCTCTTCCGCGGCTCCTTTCATTTCTGAAGCCGCACTTTTAGAACCACCAGCAAGATCATCAACAGAGTCGGCTAAGATCACACTCTTCGGCGAAGCAACTGGTTTTCCATAGGGATCAAGTATGGGGGAGGCGTAGTTAGGAATCCCATGACCCTTAGGATTCACCCCTTGAGACCTTGCTCGTGATATTCCCTGCTGTAAACCAGCCGGTTCATGTATGGTATTATAAACCCCAACACCACCGGGATTCCCTGCTCCCTTTAAAGAGGGACTACTCCCAACTCTTATAGCAGAAGCCGGAACTCCCGCCGCCATTTCTCTTCCTATGGCGTTGGTTATGGGAGAAAAATTAGGGACAAAACCGGTAGCTTTCCCCGGCTTTGCTCCGTGTGATATAAACCTTCTTCCCGGCCCATTAGTGATTAGCTCTTTAGCTATCTTACCAGCCATACTGTTCTTGCTAGAAGTACCCGAAGCTATCTTAAAATCACCGATAGAAAAACTTCCCCCAAAGATTTCTCTCCCCTTCTTTGAATACGGAGGTCTTAAGTCAAAATCGCCGAATCTCTGCTCTTGAGCGGCAGCTTTTTTATCCAAAGCCAAGTCCATGCCAACCTCAAAAGACGCCCCCGCCGCTGACTGAAACGCTCCGCGCGCTCCAGCAGTTCTGTCTAAAGCGGCTATAACTTCCCTTTTGCCGGGCCTTCTTGCTGGAGGTTTAATACTGGCTGCAAATTGTCTTGTAACATCTGCTGCCGCAGCTTTCATAAGATCATCCACTCTCTCCGGCTCCCGTGGATACTTTTTATTTAGAAAGCCCTTGCTGTAAGACAAAACAGGAAATTGAGCAGTAAATTTATTATACTTTCCTTCCCCTCGCCCAGTCATCATCCCCGTTCGCTGACCTTGGGGAACTAACATGGCAATATTTCCACCCGGAGTTGTAAGATGACCGCCCCTTTCCAGAGCGCCCTTTTTTTGGTTGTCTGTTAGGGGCTTATTTTTTTGGGTGTACATTGCAGGTTGATTTGCATATCCGGTATGACGCAAACCGGGCCTTACGACCCCTACGAAGTTCGGGACAAACCCCCCAGCAGCATAAGGATCAAATCCATGCGCAGCTCCGAAAGCTGACTTATAACCGGCTCCAGCAGGGCTACCCTGAGGAGGCATTATAGCCGACTGACTCATGCCCGGAAAACGCTTAACAGTTTCCGCCGAGTTATACATCATTGTTCCAGCGCCCGGTTGGTTCATCGTCTTTATAGCTCCAGCTCTATAACCTCCAGCCGCTGCAGCTACTCTTTCAGATCCTGCATTAGCAAAGTTGGGAACAAAACCCGCTGCCCCACCGGGTAACGTGGCCCCCTTAGGTCCCGCCCGCATACCTCGACCCATTAAGGCTCCCGTCAACGGACTCGCGTAAGCCTGAATTCTTGACCTTTCGGCGCTTGCTAACCTAACGGTCGCCAGAATCTCCTTCTCTACCGCTAAAACATTAAGGGTGCCCGCTCTAACTTGAGACAGCAATGCAGGCTCTGAAGCTATATGAGCTACAACCGCCCCCTCCAGCGCGGCACGCTGTTTCGTCGCTTGATTAAGACCAAGTACGTCCTGCAAAGCCTGACCAGCAAATCTTCCTAAACTTAAAGCTATTTTACCAAACACCGCCGTCATCACAATAAGACCGGGACCCCCAATAAAAGCCCCCAACCCTTTCATCAAACCGCTCCCCATAGTCTTACCGAATTCCTCGAAACTACCGCCTTTACCAAAGGCCTCTATAACGTTATTGACTGTTCCTAAAACATTTTTAATGGCTGGCTCCAACGTTCCCCCGAGCCCTGCACCCGCCGCGGTTAAATTAGCCAAAGTGCGATTAACCAGCGCATCTAAACTTTGATTTAATTGCTCATTTCTTTCATAGGCCTCGTTGGTAGCGGAATTGGCGACCCTTAATGAACTAGCGTACTGAGAATTAACTGAAGATAAATCGGAAAGAGCCGCCTTTAATATGTTAACTTGAAAAACACCCGCTACCTGTTCCGCTGTACTGGCTTGGGTAGCTTTACCTAAACCATCGAACTCTTTAGCTAAATTTTGCAATACTTGAATACCGCTCAAAGCCTTTCCGGTCCCCAAATCGTTAACAGCCACCCCTAAGTTTCTGAGGTTTTGTAAAACGTCTTTTCTCTGCAGGCGGGTGAATATGGTTTTAAAAGCATTACCGATAACCGCGCCCCCACGTGCCGTCTTTTGTTGCACAGCCGTAGTTATCGCCATCAATTCATTCATATTGACTCCAGCCGAAACAGCAGAAGCACCTACTCGAGAAATTGACTTAGCCAAATCTTCTGAACTTACAGCAAAAGCGGCATCAACTTTGGCCATGCGGTTAATGATTTGAGCAGAAGTTACGCCTTCTTTATTGAAAGAGTTCACTGCTGCGGTTAAAGTCTTAACAGCATCCGCCGCACCCATTCCAGTTAGCCGAGTTAAAATAAGAGCGTCTTTCGTACGCCCTAATGTTTTTTCCATCCCCAAACCTTGACGAGCTAATTCTGTAGCGGCTTCGGCAACAGTATCGAAGCCTTGTGCGGTGTCTTTTGCTACTTTGAACATCCCTTTCCCGAATTTTTCGAGATCTCGGTGCGTAGCGTTTAATACTACATTAACGTCTAAAAGAGCTTTCTCCACCTTAATAGCTGAAGACACCATCGCCTTTAAAGCTCGATCAATTCCCATTATAAGACCAGCGGACGCGCCGAAGGCTATAACACGCGCATTGGATGCCTCCATGGACTTGTTGAATTCGTCAGCTTTGACGGTAGCTTTGGAAAGCCCTGTTCCTAGGGCACGAACTTTATCTCCTCCGGCTCCGGTTCCCCCGAAAGCCTTTCCCATGGTCTTCCCCATGTCCCCCAACTTACGATTAATCCTTGCGATTTCTCGTTCGGCCTGCTTGGTAGCAAGCATGAGATCGACCGTTATTTTGTCCCTAGCCATATTCCTAGGGATAATTACACTATTTTTTTAGGATACTCCGTGTAGTTTCATCATATCTTCCATATTAAGTCTACCACCCTTCTCCGCAGCTTTTTTAGCAAGATTAATGGTTTCATTTGGGTTATCCAAACCAAGACGCTTAAGATCTTGTGATGTTGCCCCAACCAAAGATTGGGAAGCTCCGTCTTGCCCCACTACCTTGGATTTATCCAAGGTTTCCTTAACATTTTTGGAGGACTCAAACCACTCTACCATCTTTTCTGGGTTGCTCGATATTTCATCAGGCGGTTTATTGTCTGAATTTTCAATTAAACTTTTGTAATACCTTCCATACCCGAAAAGCTCAATTTGATAGAAGGTCAATTGAACCAAAGGTTTCCCAAAAAAGGAGTAAGCGTTGTTTTCACACAGGTAAAAAAGATTAGTAAAAAAACCAGAGAGAGAAAGTCTCTTTAAACTGTTAGAGTCAAATTTTTTAGTGCTCTTGTTGTATGCCCCAATTAAATCTACCAATTTCCCCTCCTCAAGTTCTTCAAATTCCTCGTCACTGAAAAGTTTTTCGCCGTTTTCCTTCAAGAGAGCTTTTTGCATATAGTGTTCATTGATTCTCCTAGCAGCATATGCTTCAGCGCAAAACCCAATCAATTCTTCCTTCTTTAGGCTAAGGGTGGACAGTTCTCCCTGACTTTTTTTTAAGTCGTTATTGATTTGATCAATATGTGCTTGCAGAAAAACCTTTGACTTGGAGTTTTTTAAACCGGCGATGAGACTTTTAAGGTTTAATATCTCCTTATTCTCTTTGTCAGTCCAAATGTTCTCCTTTATTAAGTGGTTAACGCGCTCTTTTCTCGTGGGAAGTCCTTGGGATACGGCTTTTTCGTAAAAGAAACGGTTTTTAATATCTAATTCGGCCGAATCGAAATTAGTGAAGTGTTTTATTCTTAAGTTGCCAAAAAAAGGAAGAGTCACGAGCGTATAACCGCGCAAAATCTCAGAAAAAACAATCTTTAAATTTCCATCTTCCATTAGATCTTAGCCTCTATCCGATCCATGGAAACACCGAAGAGTTTACTCAACTCTTTTTTTTTGCTTTCTCTTCTTTTTTTTCTTCGGGCTCGGCTTCCTCTTCATCAAGCTTCAATGCTAAATCAATCATCTCCTGAAACTCTTTTTGTGTGTTTGGACGTCCCACAAACCAAAAACTGACGTAATAAGCGAACTTTCTAGCTACAACAATGTCGAAAAAGTCCTCTCCTTCGTCAATTTCATCGTATCGTTCAATTTTCTTATCAAAATCTCCCACTCCGAAGAATTCGTTCTCTTTTTCCCCCTCTGCGGTGTGAGCCAGATGAAGCATCCACCAGAGTATCACCTTGTTCCTAGCGCGACTTTCAGCGGTTTCCTCGTAAAGACTATCCTCCACCAATTGTAAGTCCCTGAGCGCCCTCCTAGTGGGCTTAATTTCACTATCCAGCTCCTTAAGCCGCTTCTTTTGTACTGAGGTCCTCTTTCTTTCCTCAATATCCAGTATTTTGGACTGCTCCTTGTGAAAACCCTGCAATTTTGTGATTATTTTCTGATATTCCTTGTTTTCGTCGTCACTTCTGGTTCCACCATCGTTTTCGAACCTTTTTTCGAGTAAAGCGCGCGTTAAAAGGCCCGCTTTTATCCCCTCTGCAAGCCTAACGCCATAATATAGTTCTGCTTCGTCAGTCATCGCACGAGTAGGTCGGCGCAGAAAGAACTTGTGAGGAATTTCCTTCTTTACGTCCTTGGCTGTGGTGACCTCCGTACCGTCTTTTTTCTTCTCGACGGATTCTTCCTTGACCGTTTCTTCTTTATTAACAGTGAACTCGTATATACGCTTCATTTTGGTTTATTATTGTTGTATTCTATGAATTTGTCAAAGTATTCTTCCAATTCCCGAATAGTATCATTGCCTAAATCGAGAATTCTCTTACGAATTCTTTGGTGGGTTTCTTCTGGGATTTTCACTCCGTTAACTTGGAGATCTTCTAGGATGAAAAAGAATTGTTTATAGAGATTTGTTATCTTTCGCCGAGTTTGAAACGCGAAAAAATTATTGATAATATCCCTATCTGGGCCTTCTTCCTTTGACATACCTTTTACCTTATATCTTATGTATAATTACACTATATAAACAAAAAAAATCCCCCAAAGGAGGATTTCAATAAATTATATTTTTTGTATTAATTACGAATAGAGGGGATTTTCGTTGATTTCCGTAGAATAACCGCTCATGAATACTCCTACATCTGACTGCTCGGGTCCACCAATTTGGCAACTAAAGTCCATCGTAACTGTTTTATTGTCTCCAATGGAAGTTGAAAATGATTGAGACTCTAGTTTGATTTTCTTGAGAACGTATGCAGCTACGGTTTCTTTTACGTTCGCCGCGTTACAATCGGGAGCGTGCTTCAGTTGAACTACTGCTTCGTAATTCTCATCGCAATCTATGAGGTCGGCAATCGAACCAGTGGTCAAGTCTGACAAGACTGCATCGAAACTAAACGAGGCAGTAACAGGGAAATCGACCGGACGAGAAAAAGCAAAACGGCTTCCTATCCTTTGCATTGGTGTTCTTCCCAAGTCAAAACTTATAGTATAACTTTGAATATGCGCGTCACTGAACGAGGCTCCGGCTATATCTTCGGCGCTTCCGTCGCTCTTTTTAAGAGTTAAAGTGATATCCCCGGGCCTCAAAGTTGATATAGACCCCGAAGGATTAACATCAGAAGTATTTAGACTAGTACTCGGAACAGGTAATTTAATCGGCGCTGGATTTAAACTAGCTCCAGCTTTTTGTTTCAATAAAGTGCCAGCGGCAGAAGCGTTTCCACTATGGGCGTTCCAAAGGTTTTCAGTTCCATCAGTAGCATTAATAGATGGATTTGATCCTGAAATATAAGCCACAACAGGGACGTTGGGATTGTACGCTTGTGTACCTGTAAACACGGGTATAAAGTAAGGAGGGCCAACAACTGGCGTGACGATCTGACCATTAGCTACTGTAGCATGAATAACGTTTGCGCCCTTTTCAGCTGCCGCGTCAAGCGTTATAGTTACCGGTGAAGATTGGGCCATGGTGTCGTTACTCTTAAGTACGTATCCTTGAGGAAGAGCGAACGGAAGTCCCTTTGGTGTTTGCGTCATGTTCGGCTGGTCGGCCGCGCTTATACCGCTCTCAAGCCCAACTATCGTCATCAAGTTACTTGAACCCGCGGAAAATGTTTCGGCTCCCGTTATTCCTACAAAAATATCACCAACAGTTTCAAAACCATAGCCATCAATCCTTTCTGGATCATAAACAGCAGAAGGTGTGCCCCCCGGCGCATTTAGTCCGGTATAGCCAGCATAAGCTCCTGTATAAGGAGTTTCAACCACGTTTAGGTTCTGACCCTCTACGGAAAACGATGTCGAAGGAAGACCTCCAACAGCCCCTTCCGTACTATAAGAAGTTATACTCGCATTTCCTATACCAACTATACTTTCATAATTTCCACTATCGGTATTACCAGCAGCGTCCGAACCTTCTTTTGTCGTGAGAATGTAATAATTTTTTACGGTATCATTGGTCTCGGTGTTTAAAATTCCAGATATACAAGAAACGGGAGTAGTACCTGCGGCGTCATTTGGTCCGGCAAATATATTAAAACCAAGTTTCTTTTCGTTCCCCATGTTGGCCATCAAATAGGAACCCTCTAGACTAACGGTAGGAGTCTCGGTGATAATACGATCAATCGCAGCCAATTCTCCAAATTGGTTAACATCTTGACGCGAGATAGAAAAAGAATAATTACAAGACTGAATCCTATCAAGGTCAATATTGTCGTTGTTTCCAGTAAGGATTCCCGTGGAATTTATATCTT
>Ga0208299_1000130_pt1 | contig 72647 bp, 109 predicted proteins | sample 15_taG_FD_184089 | JGI IMG/M metagenome (GOLD analysis project Ga0208299, IMG submission 184089) | Marine viral communities from the Subarctic Pacific Ocean - 15_ETSP_OMZ_AT15312 metaG (SPAdes) (version 2) | ecosystem: Environmental > Aquatic > Marine > Oceanic | place: Pacific Ocean... | reverse complement strand
GCACCTGTAACCTTTGTTCTATCCTTCTTCATTGAAACAAAATCAAATATGTCAGGATGACGACAATCCATTGTTATCATCAATGCGCCACGTCTACCGTTCTGTGCTACTTCTCTGGTCGTATTTGAAAATCTCTCCATGAAGCTCACAGCACCAGTAGAAGTGCCCGCACTGTTTGTAACTGCAGTTCCTGACGGTCTAAGAGTAGAAATATCTACACCTACACCACCACGTCTTTTCATCAGTTGTGCCAGTTGTTGATCTTTTTCTAAGATCCCTCCATAACTGTCATGAGGTTGTCCTACTACAAAGCAATTAGATAATGAACCTATCTTATCAACTCCTAGCATTGACATAATACTTCCTTGAGGAACTATATATTTAAAATCTTTAAAGTAATTAAGTATGATATCCTCTGTTAGAGAACTCCTACTGTCACCATATTTAGATAATCCATTGACATCTTTTTCTTTCTTTATATAATTATTTTCTATCCTGGCAAACTCCTTTGCCATTCTTTTATGCATATCATCAGGATTTATTTCTCCTGGCATAGCATATTTATCTTTCCATTTATCGGCTGCTATATCATCCCCTCTAAAGTAATCCAATGCGGATCTTCTTTCTTCTTTCATAATAAATAGGTATAGACAAAAAAGTCAGGAGTGTTTCCACCCCTGACCTATCATCTTTATTAAGATAATTTACTCTGTAACCTCTACTTCTTTTTCGACTTCCGTCTCAGCAGTAAGTTCACCAAAATCTGGTTCTGTAAAGTTAATGGATTTCATTACTTTCTCATCAGATTTTCTCTTAATAACAAAGTATCTACCATCATCTACAGATTCAGCATATGTTTCAATCTTTTCACCCTCTTTTGCTGGATGAGTGCCATCGGCATAAGCTTTAACAGTGTCTTCAGCTTCTTGTTCAGTATGACAGAACTTGGACATATTGCTTTCATATATTCTTGAGAATACATAATTGATATCAAGTCCATGAACCATTGCGAATCTTAAGGCGACCCATATAATGTCACCTACTGCGTCTGCTATTTCAGACAACTGTTGTACATCCCTATTCATTGCTGCTCGCAACTCCTCAACTTCTTCAGTGATATGATCAAAATGTGATCCTTGCATGAAGTTATCAGGTATTGTAGGGATATTAAATTTAGGGAGGTTTGCTATCCTACCCCAATTAGCAACTCTATTTACAAGAGTTGGTCGCTTAACTACTAGTTTACGTTTTTCTTCCATCTTCTATTCTGGATTATATTAATTATTAATTAGTAATGATCTTGTGATCATCAGTTTGTAAAAGTATGTAAAATAAATGAAACTACCTAATAATTTCTTTTATTTATTTTACATTAAAATTTATTGCTATAGCATTTCCCAGTTATCAGGAACCTTATATTTATTATAATAGGTTTCTCTATCACTGTTCAATACATGATATAATTCTTCATGATCCATAAGATCCTGTCCAATTACCTCTTCAACTTTCTTTCTTCGTCTACCAGTCTTATAAAGTATACCATATACTTCATGATTTTTTCTGATAGAATGAAAGTCAACTATTCTTATTTTATATTCATCAGATAACTGAGAATATTGTCCTCTCATGATCTTTAGAAAGTCTTCGTCCCATTTTTCTGGTACTGTAAAGATATACATATTGGTAAAATCATCTTTCTTTTCCATTCTTAGAAAATTAGGATGTTCTTTTAATTTAGTATCAAGTTCCTTATATCTATCAGTAGGTCCTGATCTTAAAAGAATTCGAATAGAAGCCGTTTGATCGTCTTCATCCCAAATAAAAGTATTCATATAATATATATCCCACATCAATGCAGCTCTTGTAGGAGCTATCATTGGTATAAGAAAAATAGAAGCATCTGAAGTCTCCATTGAAGAAAGATCGTATACATCATTTCCTCGGAACATAACTTTATTAACTACAAAAGGACCATCCCTAGTAGGCAATATAGCTCCAGGAACGATTTTATGTCCTACATCTTTCAGACCCACTAGTTTAACACCATCTAGTATATCTACAGCAGTATCACTGGCATAGTATCTCATAGAAATAGCATTACGTTTAGTAAGCCTAAGAGGAGAACGTATCTCATTAACACTCATCTAAATCAAGTATTAAATTTCGCTTATTATCGTACACATCTTTAGGGTGTTCCCAAAGATCATGTTTGTTATGCCAAACATATTCAGACAGAAGTTGTTTAAATCCTTTATGAAAGCGACCATGTTTTACAAATCCAGTTAAGGATCTATGAAGATCATTTTCACTTACAGTATACATTAAAGGAGGATTATAAGCATTCTTTTCAGCTACAATGAACTTAAAAGAATCTACATGATAATCTCCTAAACCTTCTGTTTTAGCCCACTCTTTTACTCCTTGTGTGTACATACCTGCTTGCAAGTAGTACTGGAATTTATAGTAGGATTTAGGGAAAGAATAGACACTGAAACCAGTTGTCTTCAGATCACAGGGATAAATGAATTTATTCTTATGATCTATTAGTACAGAATCTAGCATGCATTTACATTCTACTTCTACACTACCTTCATCAACATACACCTCTTCTTTCCAATAAGATTGTAGTTGAAATTTTACTTCCATATGATCCTTTTCTGCAATAAAGAATTTTGCTAAATTAGGATCACACATAATACCATTACGCATCTTTAACATGAGTGAGTACTCCTTTTCAGATATTTCTACCTTATCAGAATTCTCTACACGTTCTTCAACATATGATTCAAACTTACTGAAGTTATCTCCAATTTTCTCTTTATCCAACTGATAACCTGAAGCTATATAAGCTTTATCAAAGATTTCTTTTTCAGTTGCCCAAGGATCATTTTTACGAAGATATATAACTTCATCAGTTAATATTTTCATCTTACCTGTAGGAGGAGTATTGGTATAAACATGATATATTTTTTCCCACATATCATAATTATACATTAGATCATCGAAAGCATTTCCTATTCTGAATGCATCCCCAGGAGAGCTTTCGCTCTCTTGGTTCAATACATTCTTAGGATGCTTATTCAACTCAACTAATAAACTTCTACTTACAGCAGGATGTTCAAAGTATCCCTCTTTCATTAAATTATCTGTTTAGCTTTCTTTATCTCTTCATGTACTAAATTTCTCAGATATTCAGGCTGAGCTGCAATTTCTTCAAAATCTTTTGGAACAGGTAAAGGATTTTTAACTAAGTTACGAAAAGTTACAGGATGAACTTCTAATCCATATTGTTTTGCAAATTGTTTTACAGGAGAATATAATCCATGGTATTCACCAGTTGCAACTCTTATACGATCATTATATCCTACAAAACTTCCTCTAGGTAATTGAAAACTATTTGAACCAATTGCTTTGTTCAATCGATTTTCTTTTTGAATCATATAAGCATTTGCTGCAGTATTAGGAGTCATTATAGTATATAGAACAGTAGAAGCATTATTAAATATACAACCATGTTGACAATAAACACTTATACGACTATTATATAACATGATCTTACTTATGTTTTTATTTTGTAAACCACATTGTATCATATCTTTATAAGTTGTTTTACGTGTCTCATGAAACCTATCATCATTAAAATCATCTCTCCATATTACTGGTGTATCTGATAAAGCAAATAAAGGAATAATTTTTGCATCTCTATTAAACTCTATTTTTACTGGATTATATCTTGTAGCAGATAATGACATTACAGTAGAATCTAATCTACTTTTTGTCATACTTCCGTTATATAATGTCCCTTGGATATTCATATACTCTTTCCATCATAAAGGCCAGGTCATATTGATAAAAATAAGGAACAACTCTAGAGTCAACTCCTGTTTTATTATTACCTGTCCAATTAGTTATACCTGTTACCATTTTAGCAGACAACATTGCTGCTGTATGTGATGTAGCTTTGAAACTACATGCAAGATCTGGTACATCACCATCTCCATATAAGAAATTTTCTTCATAATGTTTTGCATTTTCAGGAGTTACAAAGAATAATTGAAAATTCTCTGCATTCATCCGTCCATCTACAAATAAATATTCAGAAGGATCCTTGTCTGGAAATTCTGCGAAATCTGCTTTCCAATGCTCAAAGAATACCTTTCTTGCTTCCATGTTATCAAAACATGAGATCATTAAAGGTGCTCTATGACAATTCTCAGCAGTGATCTTATCATTTATTGCATGAAACTTTACATCTGCTCCTGCAAATTGTTTTACATGTTCTTGCATAGCATCAACTTTTTTCTTACCAATATCTTGGTCTGAATAAAGTTGTCCTGCCATATTAGTATCTTCTATGGTATCCATATCATATACTACACATGTATGATCTCCAGTCCTCATGAAGAGGAGGGAGAACCATGACCCGATTCCCCCTACTCCACCGATTACTGCTTTGTGTTTAACTCCAAACCATTCACTGTCTTTGAAGCGAGCAAATTTCTTTGCTACTGATTCTTTCTTTTCTTCTACCATCCGCTAGCTGTTGTTTGTACGTCTGACATATATATCTTGTAAAGCTCTTCTGAGATCAAAGGAGTAAGAATATCCTCCTTAGAATTGATCTCTAGTAAAAGATCTTTATTAAGATCACATAGATGATCAGCAATAGCAGCCATTACGATTGCCTTATATGCATCATCTACTGTATATACATTAAACTCTTTATGAATAATACCGTATACTTCATCAACTAATTTGTCTGCTGCAGCAACTACATTATCTGCATGCATCTTATCAAATTTTTCAATGGTCTGTAAAATTACAGATTTTGTCAAGAAACCAGTTCTCATTCCACCATTATAGATCATGGCAAGAGTTTGATCTAGTTTTTGTTTAGTAACATTTATCTTGAAAAGATCAAAGATCTCATCATTATCCAATCTTTCCAACTCAAACATTGTATATTGTTTAAGTTCTTTCTTTTCGGATTTGCTACTGGTTGAAGTTGAGGCAACACTTACACTAGGTCTCCCCCAACTTTCACTACTATACCCGTAACCACTTCCATAACTACTTCCATAGGTAGTTGTAGGAGAAGGTGCAGGCTTTAAGAAAGCATGACGATCTTTGAAACTTTCTGGTACATCAAATTGAATGTCAGCATCAAATGTAAACATTGTTTTGTTGTTTGCACCCATTTTGATCTTCTTACCATCGTCCCACTTGATGTAAGATTCTTTTCCTTCTGCAATACATGCTATCTTTGCACAATAAGAACTCTCATGATTTACAATCAATGATAAGTAATAATTGTAGAATTGAGTATTATCATGTAATTCTTGCTTGTCTGTTCCTGAAAAGAAGCAATTCATACCGTGATGAGTATGAATAAATCCTACTTTCATGTTCTCACATTCAGGGAATTCTTCATAGAAATCAATGATTCCTGCATCAACTTCTCCTTCTGTATAAGCAGCACTTCCTACATCGATCACATAGATCTTCCTAGCTCTTACTACCAATTTTTCTGGATCAGCCAATGTACCCTCTTCTATTTCATAATGTAACATTCCACACCATTCAACATCCTTATGTTGTGCATGTAAATATGCTATTTCTGCTTGTAGATCCTTATCTACGATAAGAGTGAAATTAGTATCCATCTCTTTTACAGGCAAAGATGCCTTAAATTGTCCTTTTGTACTCATTTAGTAATTAATTATTGCGTTCATTGTTTTTACACATCTTGTTGCTAATGTATTAGCAGTTGTCATGGTCATTATATTCTCTCCCTCTCCTTTCTGTGAATTTACTACATACTCTTCTTCATCTGGAAGTAAATATATTCCTTGTTTTTCATATAGTACCTTATTAAACATAATTGGATATGCTAAAGAAAATGGATCAGCACTTGCATATCCTGCATATCTTTTAACATGGTCTGTATAATTATCTAAAGTTAATAAAGAAGCTTGACATAAATGTTTAGGAGCATACTTTTTGATATTTGTCATAAAAGCAGTATCTATAGTAACATGTAAGTTCTCTCGTCCATTTTGATCTACATTTCCAGCAGTTGGAAAAGTATTTTTAGTTGTTAAAGATTCTATTGTCTGTATAACATCTGTATTGTTGATCTCCATATGACCTACATCCAAATGACCTAAGGTCTGTGTTACATCGATCACTTCCTGTAATTCAATATAAGGAACTCCATCAATGGATTCAGTACATGCAAAGGTATGTACATAGTTAAAGACAAAATCAAGTTCATCTTCTGCATATTTATCACACCCTGACATGATATCATTCATTTCAGAATCTCCTAAACAGAAACCATTACCAGAGTTATGTCCTCTACCTGTATGAAGATGCGAATGAACATAGCCTCTGATAACTTCACCTGCACTTCTATTTAACCTATATCCACACATATCATAGAGGACCCATCTTTTATTTTCGTCTCTATTAGCTTTAAATACTACTACAAGATCTCTTATAGTATGAGTAGTATCATACTCATTACGTATGGTTAATTCTGGAATCAGACATTGTACCTGTAAACTATCTATACGGATAATCTTTCCAGTTGGATACATGTCCAATTGAGTTATAGTAACATTTCCTTTTCCAAAGATCTCTTCTGCCTGTGTCATAAAAGGACCTAATTCTTTTATATTCTTCATAAAAGCCTTAGCATCATTTGCTGAACAATTTCCTTCTGGATCAGAATAATCATTTTTATCTAAAATAGATTTAGCCCCCATACAATTACTGGCTTTGAACCATGTAAATCTAGTATTACCTACATCATGAAAGATCTGATCTGCTTTTTTTGAATTTATTTTCATAAATTATTATATAAAATTCTGAGTCAGGTATTACCCCAACTCAGAATATTTTTATATGTTACTTATTTTTTGTCTCCTGCCTTCATTCTAGAAGGTGATAAAAGAAGTGTACAGTCTGTATCAGGAAAAGCCTGAACATCACTGGTAACCTGTGTACGGGTCTCTTTGATAAGTACACTTTGACCTGACCACTGGATATCAGTAACTTCTTTTTTAAGTTCAGAAAGATTCTTAGCTGCACTTTTATAGGTCTTTGGCTCTGAACCGATACCTGCTTTAATTGTGATATTTCTCATTTTTGTTTTTTAAGTTTTAGATTGTTTATAGACATCTATAAGCATCATTAATTCTTCCATAGGTAAGATCGCATATCTTCCTACCTCATAGAAACGTTTACCTTTCTTCTCTGTCTGTTTATGTAAAATTATATTTATACCATCATCTGGCATAGATTTAATTATTTCATCGTAATTTATTTTTCCTTTAGTTGTTTTACATTGGAAATTAAAAGGTTCTGTGTAACATATATCAACCTTTTGTGCATCACGATTTCTACTTTCAGCTCTAGAAGAAACTGCTTGAGGATAGATAGGTTTAAGATCCTGTATACAGACCAATTCCCATTTATTTCCTCTACTTCTGTTATTATTAGTCATTGAGTAACTTCTCTAAAATATCTTTAGTTACTTCTTTTCCAAATTCTTGGACATGATCCGATAGATCCTTAGCTTTATCTAAATATATATATTCTAGATCATATTTTTTGGATAGTTCATCAGCAGCCTTCAGACCAGCTTCATCATTATCATATAGAATGACAATACGTTTGAATCTGGTTTTCAGGTCTCTCATGATATCTTCTGGTATAGGAGATGTTTCACTTTGAGGAGCAATAGCAGGATAACCATATTCATAACACACCATAACATCCTTATAAGACTTTTGAATTATAAGTATATCATGTGTATCAGGTAATAGGTCTATCCCTTGTATCTTAACTCCTCCTGCAATGAATCTGTAATCTGCTTTAGTAGGTCTATAAATTTTATATTCTCCACCTATATCATAAGCATATGCAGGTTCTGTACAAGTAAAACGGGTTCCATTGACCCAGAAAAAAGAAATGGGAGTGACTCGGAATAACCGCAAAGTATTTGCAGTTACTCCAAATCTTTCCCAAAATGTTAGGTCTCCAGGTGTAAAGTCCCTTCGCTTTATGAGCAAATCGATTACTACGTTTCTTTTGCAATATTCCACTGGTGGAACATAGCCCGAGGAAAGGTCCTCCTTAACTTTTAGTAATAGTTGGTCATGAGTAAGCTCAGGATAAATCTTCTTTACAAATGAAATTACATCTCCTTTTTCACCTGTACCATAATCCATAAAATATGTATACGAATCTTTTACTCTGATTATAAAAGATGGAGTTCCATCCTCTCGAAAAGGAGAAGATGTTACTACACCAATAGGTAAATCAGGGAAGTAATGTTTATATATTTGAAGTTCAGTGACTTTACTTAGAATATCCTCTTTTTGAGGAATCCTGGAATCCCTACCTTGGATCATCTTACCAAGGAGCTTCTGTTGTAGGCTCTGTCTTAGTGTCAGGTACATCAGGAGTAGTTACTGCTGTTGCAGTATACTCTTGAAACTCTAGAGAGTTCTGATAGTCTCCTTTACACTGAGTATAATCATTACCTAATCGTTTAACCCACATTTTTGTAGATCGAGATGCCGCTCGATCGAAGAAATATGGATAAACATCTTGAAACTTTTTACCATCTTCTGTTACGATAACATCCAATAGTAATTTTACTAAATTATCTTTAGTAATTTCACCCGTCATGATTGAACGGATCTCACTAGTGTCATTGGAAAACAATTTATCAATGTTTTCAAATTTACACATTGCACGGTTACCTTCCTTATCAGGGAAGGGATTGATATTTGCCCATGCAGCAATAAACTTAAGTAATTGAGCTTCACCAACTAATGCCTGCCGAGCTGTAGATTGATCTACCCATGTAGGTAGCTCTTCTACGCTTGTAACATACGAATTAGCTGTGTAATCGTCAATGTAATCAGTTTTATTACCATCTCTTGTAACGTTGATACGGTTTTCCAACCAGAATCGTCTCTTTACTGGAAATGATACTTCATCACTTTGAAAGTAAACATCAACTACTGCCTTCTGAAAGCCATCTTCTGATACTGATATATACTCAGGTTCAAACTGAGGATTATATCCCATATCTTCTAATTCTGCTACAGTAGGGTTAATTGCGATAACCTTCATATTGTGAAGTCCTGTGTACAATGTACGACTTCCTCCAACTTCACTTGATCTAGAATCTATTTGCATTTGTTTTGTTTCTATGATCGTTCCTTTACTTAGTCTGGGAGATATACTTTATCCCAATGGGATACTAACTCACCATCAACATCCTCTCCCAGGAGGATCTGTTGACCTTTAAGATGTGCTGCTCTGGAACCACAGAGTACTTCTTCTGACGAAGCAAAATTCAAGACAGTATTCTTACCATCTCTGAATAAATACCCAATAGCATCTGCATCAGAGCAGACAATGCTACGATTCTTACCAGTAAGATCAATATCTTTTGCCGAGACTTCTTTTCCTGCTTTTTCTAGGAATTTCTCTTTGATATGACCTGCTATGATAAGACCTTTGCCACAGACACTTTCTATATCTTTCAACACTTTATCCAGTGCTTCTCTAAAATATAAGTATCCTGCTCCATTAGGGAGTTTCCTAACGTCATCTCCTTTATAATTTTTCCCCATAGGAGTGTCTTTATAAAGTTTTACAGCAAGAGGCATGACCATCTCTTCGAGTCTTGTCACTGTATCTATTGCTATATAATCATAAGGATTACCCTCTTCCTCAATCTTGGTAATTACCTGCTTCAGTTCTGCCAGATTATTGACTTCGATCTTTAGAGCATCTAGAAAACTAGATCCACGTTCAGTATCGATGATCAAACAATTAGGTAGTCGTGATAACAGTGTTGTTTTTCCCATTTTAGGAGGAGAGTATATTACTAACCTTCTTGGGTTAGTGGAAGTAGCCTTTACAGGCTTCTTCGGTAATACTAATTCAACCATTTAAACCAGTTATATGTTTTAATACCTTACTCATCTCAACTTTATCTGTTGCATTAGGAAGTTCTGCGAACTCCCCTACAGCACCATCAAAGTATAGTCCTACTCTTAGGTTGGTTGCTCCATATCTATTCTTAAGAACAGATAAGGATCGATAAGAGTCCTGCAGACCCTTGATATCATATCCTCGATGTTGTTCCATCTCAAATCTATCTGGTGCAAACAGACCTATCACCATATCAGCATCTCTCTGTGTCTTCTTATTATCTGCAAGACCATCCAAAGATGGTTCCAGTTTTGAATCCACTGAGGAACCAGAAGAAGTATATACTTGCCTCTCCTTATCTGCTGATTGCTGCTGAACAGCGATCGGTGACATTCCATAGGTATTACGGAGATCAACCAGATGTTGTGCAGAAAATCTACCCATTGCATCTATTAGTCGTTCCCCTTTATTTGGCTCAAGGAGTGAGATATGATCAAAGATAGGAACTACAAGTTCTTCTTGATCCTTTGGAATGTATTGACCCTCATGCCAATCACCATTTGCTTCCGCATACTCCTTAAGTATTCTATATATGTGATCAGGATTTTTAGCCCGATCATATATTACAAGACAATCTCTTTCCATCTCCTCAAAATATTCCTTGAGAAGTTCTATCTGTTCTATGGTCTCTTCTCCAAGGATCTTTCCCTGGTACATGGAATTCAATTGTTTTATATCTATTCTTTTCTTATATCGTCTGTATAGTTCATATATAATAAGTGATTGCATAAATATCTCTCGGTACTCTTCCAAACAGAAATAAAAGATCTTGACCTTTATTCCACAATCTGGATTCTCTTTCATATATTCGTATGCTCTTATTACATATAGTAATTTTGATAACTTAGACTTACCTACTCCTGACGAAGCTGTCACAATAGTATAAGTTCTAGGCTCTAATCCTGGTACATATTTTTCAAATCGAGGTAGTTTAAAGGGAATACAATTAACTTTACCAGCTAATTGTCTATCTCGATTCCTTTTAATAGAATCAAATGCCCTTTTATATGTCCCTGCCCCACTCTTTGTCATCTATATTTCCAGATTTAAGTTCAGATAAACGTTCTTCACATTCAGCAGCTAATGTTGATACACCATTTTTTTCAATGAAATAGGGTGCTAACATCATATATTGAAATCTTTCACGTCTTTTCCGTTCTACGTAACGTTTTGTTACTTCTAGGATAAGATCTTCAGAATACTCTGGATACTTTCGTTTGAAAGATCTGATCTTACTTCTAATTGTCCCTCTAGTACCACGTACTAAATATCCTCCACTTCTAACTCCTTTTGGAAATAATTCTATAAATTTTTCTATAAAATCAGCAGAGGGAGCTTTCTTAGATCCTTCATTTGCTTTAACAACTCCTTTTACAGGGATATCAAATATCTTCTGAGCCTTTGGAGTTGGAATGCTGAATCCTTTTTTATCTATAGTAACAAATTTCTTTGTAACTAAATTTCTATAAGAGAGCCCTAATCCTAAATCTAATGAAACATCTTGTACCATTGCTGCTAGAACAACATATTCATTGGGAGACAATCCTAGTTTTTTTAATATATCAGTATTAATTGTGATTATCATTATAATAAGGGTTAACCTTATTTCATCACTAACACTGGACCTTATCTTGCTATAATTATTTTTTCTTGACTTACATTTTTTTAAAAAATTTGTTTTTTTAATTGGTCAAGGTTATAGTTTTGATATAAGTTCATCCAGGGAGAGACATGGAATTGTATTCAATGATATACCGTCTGTCATTGATTCAAACCATTTCACTTCCTGAGTTCCTACTGTTACGGGTATTATTACAGTACCTATCTTATTACCTTCTTTACGAAGACGACCTATTCTTTGTAAAAGATCTCTTTGTTTTCCATAATAGGACATTACTATAACATTATCTACATTTTTTAAATTTGCTCCTTGTTTGAGCATCTTAAATGAAGCTATTACATCTATTTCTCCTTTATCAAATTGTTCTCGGATCCTCTCATTTCTTTTTTCAATCTCTTTAACTTTTTCACCTTTTCTTGCAGCCCTTACAACATTACTTGTAATTTGTTCCAAAGCTTTTAGATCGTTTCCAAAGATCAGAGTTTTTCCTTTGAGATTCTCTAGGAGTTTATTTACCATTACTACTTTAGATGGTAGGGTATATAACATAGCAGCTCTTTTTCTTGATGCCAGAGCCATTTGTAGTTCCCTCTTATCGGGTTCAACAAAGAATGATCGTTTGAATCGCTTGTCCCAATACTCATATGACCCTTGTTCAGTGGTCATAAACGGTTTTTTCTTGGTTCCTGCCAATACATTACGAACTGTACCTAACCTATGATGTAAAACAAATACATCTAATGGTCGTGTAGTACCCTCTCGTTGCCCATCTTCTATATTATATATATAACATATAGGAGCAATTTCAGATAACATCTTGAGTTTGGTAGTACTACGATCCTCAGAGAACCATATTTCACCATCATCAATAGTAGCTGAAAGCCCCATTATCTTATAATATGTATTATTCGCATAATATCTGGAGTATTTAGGTGTCAATGAATCATGGATCTCATCTGCGATAACAAGATCATGGGTCATACCTCTTCTTTTATAAGCACTTTGATAGCACATTATTTCTATATTGTATTCAGTGAAATCTACTCCATATAGGTCACTGAATTTATCTATTTCTTTCTTAAAGTCTCTTTCTCTTTGTCGTGTTTCTGCTAAAAACAGTATTCTGTCATTAGGATCCATTTCTGCTACAGCTTTTAAAGCTATGAATGTTTTCCCAATACCAGTAATTGCCTGTATTGTTCCTTTTTCTCCTTTGTCTTTCCATTGTGCAAATGCTTCTTCTTGTATCCTTTCTCTAGGATCCTTCATCATCTATCTTTTCACAAGTTTCAAGAATAGCTGGTTTCATATAATTATATGTAAATACTTTACCTTTTTTATCTTTTAACGTATCATACGTATAAATAGGTTTATTATTCTTATCATATACACCTGTAAATTCTTTTAGAATATGTTTACTTGACATAACTACGTTATTAACATAACCATGTTCTAAATATTCTACAGACCAACTATTTTCATCTACTAAACTATATTCTATTTTTACAACATCATATTCATCCCCACTGGATAAACTTTTAACACGAAATCTAGGAATCATTTCTTCCAGAATTTAGTTATATTGGGTTTTGCAGGAATAGGGACGGTCTTACAGAAGACCTTTGCAGAATTCTCCATAAAGTCCTGTACGGCATCAGCAACTTCCTGAGCCATGTCCTTAGGACATTCTAAACAGGTCTCGTCATGTATAAATGATACGATCTTAACCTTGTTCTGATATCCTTTCTTCAAAATCCAATCAAACAATCTTACTCCTGCTAGTTTCATCATACTAGCTGATACAGACTGTATAGGGTAATTCAGAGCAGCTCTTTCAAATGCTCCTTTCATACTATAGAATTCTCTGGTAAGTTCCTTAGAAGGTCTTTCACCAGCATCATATATTGCTCTTCTCTCTTTAGCTACTTCCTGAAACCGCTCAAACCCCCCCATATAAATTCTACGTAGGGTAATGGGATCAGTTACCAGATATCCTTTAGCGATCACTTCTCTTTTCCTTTTCTCAAAGTATTTCTTAAGGTCAGGGAACGAGTCTAAGTAAGCATCTATGAATTTCTGAGCACGTTCTTCACTTATATTGAAAGAGTCCTTTACAGACCATGCAGACGCTCCATAGGCTATCTGAAATGATAGTATTTTACCGATTTGTCTTAAGTCTGTATTCTGTGTTCCTGACACGACTACTGGTTTTCCTTCAATCTCTGTAAACATTCTAGAAGCTACCATAGAATGCGAATCTCCATCACCATTTAGAAAAAATTCTATATAGTTCTGCTCTTTCGCCATATCTGCTAGTACTCTTGTTTCTTGTGCTGAATAATCAGCTACGATTAAAGTGTTATCTTCTTCTGCTATAAAACAGCCTCTTATCTCCTCGTCAGCAGGTATATTCTGTAAATTAGGATCAGAAGAAGAAATTCGACCAGTATTTAGAATTTGCCAATAACTACTGTGCAATCTCCCTGTCGTGTCGTTGACATAATCTAAAAAGCTTTCACCATAAGTGGTTACTAGCTTTCGAACACCTGAATACTCCATATAAATTTCTACGAGTGGAGTAGTTTTTTTAAACTTCTTCAGATGTTTTGCTTCGATCGTGTCTTTTGTCTTTCCCTTGAAAGTTATCTGTGTATCTATTCCAAGGTCTTGAAATACTCCTGTCATGTCTTTAGCAGAGTCTATACTTATATTAAGTTTATTCTCTGTACTGAACATATCCAATTGAGTATCTCTATATTGTGAGAGATTTTCATGTATCCATTCGGTTACTCTCTCTTTATGTATCTCTAATTTATCTTTAAAAATATCTGTATTCTTTTTCCAAGCTTCTGTATTAATTCCAAATCCGCAGAATTCAGCATAAGCAAGTACTTTTACATATTGTTCTTCTAAAGATAATACTCTTTCCAATTTTTCTGATTGGATCTTTTTTTGTTGAGCCTCATATATTGCGTTGAGGAATTTTACATCATCTGCAGCATATCTTACTACTCTATCAGTAAGACCTTCTTTATGTATATTAGCTCTGATACTTTTATCAAGTACCTCATCACAGTATTTAAAAGCTAAGGCATCTAATCCTAGACTTCTTATTTTTAATCCTGTAGTAAGAACACATTCAGCAATGAATGTATCTCTTATTTTAGTAGGCCAAATTCCGATCTTAAATAAAAACTGAAGATCAAATTTAGCATTTTGAAATATCAAGATCTTTTCTTCTAGTAGATCTTTAATATCTTTATGACCCATATCCACCTTAGAAGCATCAAGAACATATTGATGTTCTCCATCTTCTGTACCGATCTGTAAAGTTAAGATCTTGTCTGAATGTGGATCAAATCCTGTAGTTTCTGTATCTATCTGTAAGATTTCTGCATCATGTATTAGATCATGCATAAAACTCAGACCAACATCATCTACAATAAGATGTATCATCTTTTACATATTTTTAAATTATTAAATTCTACGTAATAAAGTATTGTAGTAATACTATCTGCTCCTTCTATATAATATCTTTCATTATGAAAATTATCCAAATATAATATTTGATCTGCAGCTAACATACTTCTTTGTAATAAAGAAGTGTTTTTTATTTGATTCTTTTTCCTCTCTTTTGAAGAGACCTTTAATGCATAATTAATTGATTCTTTCATCTTTTTGCTATTCTAGGAGCATGTTTATATCGTATAGTAACTATTCCCCAATGTGTAGAATCATCACCTGAAAAAGGAAGATAATCCCCATAATAATCTTGACAATAAACCTGTCCTTCAGCAAACATAAGTATTACTACATCTGGACATTTTAATGCTGTTTTTAAGTATAATCCTTTTTCATTTATCATCTTTTATATCTATAAAGGTTTTCATATATATCTATATTAGATATTGCATTACATCCTGCAAGATCTTTTTTAGTATGCATGTATATTAAAAAAGCATTTTCATTTTTATTATAAGTATCAAAGAATAGTTTTGTACTAGTGACCATAGCAGTAGCACCGTCACGTATTGTTATATATCTTGGGTGTTGTCGTTTCATCTCTTATATATTTTTTTATTTAATACATCCATAGAGAATTTATCTTTAAGTTTATATCTTTCAGGACCATGCATAGTATCAAAATAAATTTTTTTTAAAGTGAATAAATTATAACTTTGATTATATTTTTCATCTAAAAAATCCAAAGCTATTTTATGTGATGTAATTACTGCCATTTTATCTTTTATATATTTTTTTTATAATAATCATTAAACATGATTCATTACCTATCTTATAACTTTCTGTACACCCATAAGTATCACAATAAATTCTAGTTGGAGTTATGGTCTGATAATTATTTGTATCATCTATAGTAATTGGAGAATTCGATCTTATTGCCATTTTATCTTTTATATCGTTTACATTTTTCTCTTTTTACCTTAATTTCATATACTTTATTTTTTTCTTGAGAGGCAAAAAAAGATTTATTATCATGTATAAAATAACTATCTGAACCTTCATTATATGTATCCATATATAGATAATTTTCATGTATGATAGAAGTATAATTAGGTATATTTTTATCGTCTTCATACTGTGGTAAAAGTAACTGAACTGTTCTTTGTAAAACTTCCATATTTAACGTTTATATAAATTTATATCATTTATAACTATCATTCCACAAAAATATGCTTTTTTTCGATTACTTGTTGGTATTCTATAGATAGTACACATGGAATCTACTAAATGTATTGCATTAGCAGTCATTATAGTTAGCTCCCAATTTTTTGGAAGTCTTTTACCAGGGGTCAGGATTAGCCGTTTCTGTCTCTGCGGACTGCACTCTTTTGATAATATCTTCATCTTTTTTATCTGCTTTTTCAATTATATTTTTTATGTCTTCTTCTTTAATGGCTATTCCAAGACTGAATAAAGATTTTCCAAAATAAGGAACAGCATAACCAAGTCTAGATAATTCTCTAATAAGTGTAAAAGGAACTTCCTCTTCTAAACCAAATCTGATCAAACCTATAGTTGCTTTAATATTATTAAAATCTGTTTCCAGTATATCAGCTACTGTTTGAATATCTTCTTTGGTAATATGACTTAATTCCTTAAGAATTACACTACATTCTATTAAAGAGACATTAATTGTACCCTCTGGAGCAAATATTTCTGCTCTCTCATAATAAGCAGCTGTTATGAAATCAAGATCAAATTGTTCGATCGTGATCCCATAAGTGTTTACAAAGATATCTTTTCCCAGATAATTAACAAATATACCTAAAACATCTCTATTTTCCAAATTTTGTTTCATCTTTTTTTCTTTTTTTATCTTCTAAACGAAAAATAGTTTGATTTCTACCTAATGTACCTTTCCATTTATAGTTAGCTGGAAGTCTATGCTTTAGGGTAGATCGTTTAAATGTGAATTTTTTAAATAATTTTAACATCAGTCTTTGTATATTAGTACAGTTTCTCCGTATTGGACAATATTTTCAAACAATAAATTCTGACTCAATGGATCATCTTGAGTGTCAAGTACCGTAAAAGGTACATATGTGTACATTTCTTCTGTATCGATCCAAGTATGTGCATCCTTTTCTTCTTCAGAAAGTTGGGAATACTTGATAATAGTGAAATTCTTTTCTTTAATCTGTCTCATAGTATAAATATTAGTAAAATGAGAGAGGAGACAACTTCCCCTCTCTCATTGGATCACATTACGAATGCATCAGTTAATTCTACAATTAATTTTAATTTGGTCTCTTTATCTATATCGCCCTGTTCAGATCGATCTAAGATATTTCTAATGATCTCTTTACGTAGATCAAAGTAAGAATTGGAATCAGAAAGTCCTAAGTCATCAAGTCGTTCTTGAAGACCTTTTAAAGTAGTTAATTGTGTTTGTAATCCATCTATAGCATTATCTAAAGCTCCTCTATGAATACCAAGTATCTTAAAATCACTGGGATTTACATTATACAATCCATTTCTATCAGGAGCACTTATTTGATGAGCTGTTATCTGTAAGATATTATTAGATTGAAGAGTTACTTTATCGATCTGATAAGGTATTCCCAATTCAAAAGCATGTGATCCTGTATTACTATTAAATATAACTGAACACCCTTTATTTAAAAGAGTTTTCAATATTGTTTGCATTTTATTTGTGTCATATAACGGAATACTATCCGCAATAGTTTTTTCTGTTTTTGTAGCCATTATCCAATTATTTTAATTGTTTTCCATTTATAAGTTTTAGCGGTATACCCACTATCTTCTTTTCTCATCATAATATTTGCATGATGTTTAAGTAATTTAAGCTCTTTCCTTTCTTTAAAGGTCTTCTTAAATTCTGATTTATCTATTGCAAAATTATTACGAATTCTCTTCAACACCCAACCTTTTTTAGTTCGAGTGATTCTATTATGAAATTCATTTACGATCTGGTTCATTTACCAATCTGAATTTATGTGCTGAATGCACATGATGTAACTGATATTTGATAGGAGTTTTTCTCCCATTTTCAAACTGAATATATTGTTTATTATCAGCTCCTTTATAAACCCTATTCACTATTAGAATAGGGACAAAGATAGAAGGTTTTCTACCATTGCTTTTTTCTCTTTTTATAGACTCTTTAATAGTCTCTTCTCCAAGAATAAGATCCCTATGTACTACTATCCTTCTTTTAGATAGGTACATAGGGATTTCAATAATGGATGTCTGAGTACAGATGACCTTGTCACCTTTTTTAATTACTTGCTTCATCTATTAAATACATAATAGGCTTGATCTCTTTTTCACTTATCGGTGATCCTGTCATTACAAAGTCTTTTAAAGGACTTAGATGTGCCATTATTTCAGGTACAATCTCATCTTGTAAATCATTATCTTGATAAGCATTATAAAGATCTGCGCCAATAATTCTCCTAAGTAATTTAATATGCTCAGGAGTACGTCCGATAATAGCAAGTATTTTACTAGCATCGGGATTTCCAATTATTATACTATGAACCATAAAATTCAAAAGAATTACCTGATTCATAGAAGAATAACTATAATTTGTAAGGAAGGCAAGCGGAACACTCTTAAGATTGATCATCTTTAACTCTCCTTTTATTAGATAATTATCTAAATGAGCTAAATATGCCAATAAGAATTCTTCTGCTGCTTCCAATTGGCTACCTATACCTAAACATACTCCTAAATTTTCTTTAGTAGTATGTTTTATAGGCATAGTAGGTAACCATTTTAGAGGAGATTTCATATGATCTTAACGTTAAGATATCTTTTAACCTCCATAGCTAGATCTTCTTCAGTACTTTCTCCAAACTCTATTCCCATAGAATATGCAGCTCCTATCCGAAGAAGACTATTCAACTCTTCACGTTTGATCTCTTGAAATTCAATACTAGCTGTATTAGTAAATTTGTCAATAGTATCAACAAATCTATTCAAGCTACTGATCAACATTCCACCGATCAATGCCTCCTTATAAGATAGACCAAGATCCAGTATATTTCTAGTACATACTGCACAATCATTGGTATCCATATAAGAATTCATGATAGTCTTAATAAGAGTAGTCTTATATTCATCTCCTACATTCAGTACTTCAAACATATTTTTACCATTTTTCAATGATCCTAATTTGTCTTCATTACCTAAAGGTCTTTCAATAGACTTCTTTACATGAATAGGTGCTTTAGAAATAACACTTGCAAAGAATTCAGCTAACTGAGTTCTCTTCTCTTCACTAAGATTGAATACACTTTCTCTCTTTTCATCATCCATCTGTCGAGCAGCATCTCCATATTCAGCTGTTCCTTTCAGATCATCTGCTATATGTAGTAACTTTTTAGCCTGTTTTAAAGCTTGCTCATACGTTTTGGAATTAGAAAGATGTTTTGCAATAGCTTTTAACCTGGTATGAAAGATCTCTAATTCTTTCTTACTACTGGTATTAAAAGCAATTGCCATAAAAGCTTCTCCTTCTTCTCTATTTTTATCAAGTACACCTACATCTTCCAATGCTTTCAGTACATGTGGTTCACTTGATATTGCATGTTGTCCCAATCTCATTCCATCTCCTAGATCTTTAGTATCTGCTTCAAAAGGAAGAGAAGACTTGTCCTTTTTACTTAGATATGCATGATATAGATCTGGAAATAACATTGAGAAAAACCATAATCCTATTTTTTTCATGAAAATACTCCTTTTGTTACATAATTAAATACGTCTACAGGATTGTTTCCCATAAACTCTTTTCCTAATATGATATCAAGATTCAGAAGTTTACAATCTTCTTCATACTCAGTATCAGTCTGTTGACCAAGACCACTATTCAGATCACCTGAATTGTATAGTGCCCATGCTCCAAAAATGTGATGACGAAAATGTCCTGACGAACCTATCATACATACCTTCTTAAGATTGATTCTTTCAAACCCCCTCTTAATTGGAAATATGATACCTTGTCTAGTGAACCCTGCACCACTTGCAAGATTCTGTGAATCACCAATATAATGAAGTTCAGTAGGAATTCCTACAAACTCCAACATTTTTGCGGTAATGATCAGTCCTGAGATCAGGTCTAAGAAAGCTGTCTCATCAAAGTTACATGTGAGACCTCCTTTTATACCTATTTTCATACCGACCAATTGCTTCTTCTGTCTTTTAATGAAATATTTATCACTACCTGACAGGATACGAGGAATACTCATGATACCATCAGTATCACTGTAAAATCTTCGTTTTCTACGAGACATCATTCTTTGCCGTAGACGCATTACTTCTTTTGTCTTAAGCTTTTTGTTAAGATCTTTCCTAGAAGCGTCTAGAACCTCTGGATGAGGCATTCTGGAGAGTGTACGGGCTATATAAGCTTCATGCCCCTCTTTTCCATATGCCCAATTACCTTCAGAACCATTGACAGCTTTTGTAAAATGATGTTTATGTCCATCTACTTTATAAGAAGTATTTGCACCTCTTACTGCTTGTGATGCAAAATCTTTTCTATGGTCTACACAAGCAATCAAATGATCATAATTTTTAAATACGACATATTCACGATTATCATTTTCAAGATATGTGATATCCGCTTGTGGATTAGTTTTATTCATTGAGAAATTTGTTTACATTGTTAGTAAGTCTTTTCAAATCTCTTTTACCTAAAGATTTAGTAATATCTATGGCTCTAGATCTGTTGAGGGTAGTGACTTTCGTCACCTTAACCCCCAACATGTCTTTAGTAAAAGTAATGATCTGATTATTAAACCTTAATTTCGCCTTCTGCACTAACTTTTGCAGTTTTGTTGAAATCAGAGATATAACCTTCCATACGAGCCATCATTTGGTCTTTGTCTCCATCATCCCAGTGTAACATTGCTTCTTGAACAAGAGCTTTTAACTCAAATCCATTATGATACAAAGAAAATGCATCTACAATAGTTCTAGTAGATACTTCATCATCTATACCAAGATCCACCAATTCTTTTCTCATATTATGAAAAAGTCTTGAGAATTCTGGTGTAGTAAGACTTCTTTCTAATTCTTCATCATAATCAATGAATACACGACACATTTTGAAACGATCCAAGAATGCTCTATCCTGCATATCTCTACCAGAATATTCAACAGAAGCATTTCCCCAAGTATTACCAGCAAGAATACAGTAAAAGTCCTTGTGCTTAAAGGCAGCAGGGTTATCTTTTCTTGTAGGAACACTGAGTCTTCCACTTCTATCGAATGCAGCATTAAGAACCAATGCCATACCAGGAGACATGGCATCATACTCATCAATGAGCATTACACCGCCCTCTTCATAAAGACGAAGGAAATCTGGATAATTATAACCACTAAGGTCATTGAATCCGATCAATTCTGTCTTAGAGGCTTCTTCATTACAAGAATAAGAAGCATAATCAAGCCCCATGATCTTAGCACATTGTTCTGCAAGAGTAGATTTACCTGAACCAGTAGGTCCAACGATCATAGCTTGCTTGAATAGACCAAGATTAGTAACAAGATTGGTTACTTTGGCATGAGTAGTAGATGGATCGATCTTATACTCATTCTTTTCAAGTTTAATTACTTTCGTAATATTCTTGTCTCTCAACTCAGTAATAACTGGCTTCAATAAAGTAGCACTTCCTTTTAAAGTTTCCTCAGTGATCAATTTCTCATAATCTTTTTCAGACATGTTCTCATTGATCAATTCTCTAAAGATCTCCATAGCCTCATCTGACTGTAGAAGCAATCCTAATTGTTTTTTCAAATCATCCATTATACTTTCTCTTTTTGGTTGTTTTTTGTTTGAAATCCTCTTTCAGCCAGGATATCTCTTGCATGGTTAAGGAAGAATGTTAACATCTCCTTAGAATTCTGTGGTGTTTCTACTTCTTTGATAACAGATTCCGTAGAAGCTTTATGAACTACTCCTAATCTATTTGGAACTGTTCCAATAAGTGCTCTACCCAAAGATTTATCTGCTCCTGTTCTTCTGACAAAATTGTCCCCAGGCGCACAGACGGCAATGCCGAATCTAAGAGTATTATCTTTTGTAACTACTGCTCCTACAGTAGCTCTAGTACCATCCTCTAGGGGAGCACTATGAATGTGATACGTTTGTTTTACGTCCATTTCTTTTGCTTTATTTGATTTAGTTTTAATTGAGTTGTTTTTGAAATTGTTTCTGAAAGTTTAAATGTTGCTCTTTTCCATGGTCTCTGACTCCTTCTTTTTTTAAACATATTTAGCTGATTACATCCATAACATCACTTAAGGTAAGAGGTCGAAGATTCATTGCACTACCTATTTCATTGTTATCCAAATAAGTCTGATAGATACAGATAGCATCTAATTCTTTATTACGGATATAGATAGTATCATAATACACTCTATTGGTAATATATTCCAATGATGGTGCACCAATGAATACATCAATATCTTCCTTGGCAGTAATTTCTTTAAGTTCTTCTAAAGACATACCTATAATATCAGGTAGATTAAATTTCTTTAGATCTGCTTCAAGTTCTTTTACTTCAGCTTCTCCATCAAAATCATCCTGTGAAAGATATTTGACCAACTTATTTCTTTTCATGAATCCAGTATAACCTGCTTCAATAAGTTCATCAAGAGATGTATATTCAGGTCCATCTTCCTGTTTAAAACCACATTCACATACCTGAACACCTTTAACATCTTTGATCTCTCCCTTTACTTTGTAAGGATCAGTATTGGTCTTCTTAGCTTCAGCATAGATCTTTTTACTTATTTCACCTAATGTATTCTCGTCAATTTTTTCTTTTACTTTTGCCATCTTATAATAGTTTTTATTTTAAACAATTTTCTGGAACAGGATGAACAAATCCAGCTATGATATAGCCATGTTGTTTGTCAAGTTCTTTTCTCACTAATTGGATATTGGGTATATGAGCTCTGATCTCTCCAGATCTGCCACTCATATTTGAAGGATATCCTGCTGGTAGATTACAGATAGTAACTACTTGTCCTTTTTCAAATTTATACTCTTCAACTGATTGGGTCTTTTGAGTATTCTTTTGTTTATTTACATCATCTGTACAGTCATCTACTTCAGGATCATGTTCTTCATCAGAATATTTATCTGATTTTTCATCTGATTTCTTTCCTTTATTTTTATTAGCAGCCTCTTTTACAGAATCAGCTTTACCATCAAGATAGTCTTGAACAGCATCACCATCAATTTCTGCACCATCATCTGTTAACATAGTAGAAGAATATGAATTCATATTATTCATAGACCAGTCTCCATATCTTTCCTGTACTGCCCTAACGATCATAATAGTTCTTACTAGCCATAATAAAGCTAATAATCCTATAATGAACATATTTACTATTGGGGGAAGTATCAATGTGATCAATAATCCAAATATAGTAGTGGACATCAATCTGTTATGAGAAACAAGTCTTAATAGACTCATATCTGTAAATGCCATATCAATGGCCTTATTATGTAATACGATAAGTGGTACTACTATCAATAAAAATATTGTGGTAATTATTGCAATTATCATCTTTTTAGTTTTGTAATGTTTCTAATTTCAGTAAATTTATATACACCTGAATCACTTTCTTCGTATTCTTGAAATATTTCTTCAGTAGAAAATGTTAAAAAAGTTCCAGGCATTAACCATGGTTCATCATTATATATAGAAGAACAATCCAACTCATATATATTATACCAATGATCTTTCTTTTTATCATAAAGGTATTCAAACATAGGTGAAGGAAGATTGTTCTGTGAAGGTTTTGGTATATAAATAGCTTTACGCGAATCTCTTTCCATCTGACATAATTTTAGTACTTGTCCTGTCTTGGATTCTAAAATTACTATAGATCTTATGAGTAGCAGTATCTAATTTTTTAACATATACAAAACCAGATGCAGAATCCTCTTTAATAAACCAGAATTTCTTCAATGAAAATGATGTAAAAGAAGAGATTTTCTTTTTATTCATCTTTCTGAACTCCTCTTCATTGATATTATTATCCTTACAGTATTCTGATAAAATATTTTCCATCTGTAAATACTCTGTCTGGAATGGATATCCTATAATATTAAGATTTCCATCAATGATCTTAACATCAGTGATCTCCATAATAGTATTACAGCTGGCAGGAGGAAGACTTTCTTGGAAAATTACTTCACTTATACTATCGTTATCGTATATTCCAACATAAATTCTTTTCTTCTTCATATTCTTGTTTTAAAAAAGAGTACCTATCCTAAGATAGATACTCTTAATTGATTAATTTAAGTGGGATTTACCCAAATAGATCTTTGTGGAGTTCTTTGTACTCTTCTTGATCCTGTTCAGTCTGAACCAACTGAGCTTCTTTTTCTTTCTTCAGGTTACGTGCCTTTTGAATACCTTCTAAGTACTTCTTTCGGTCAGTGATCTCTTTTATAGGGAAAGTTGCTTCAACAAGTGCTCTACTAGCAGCACTTACTTCCAATTTAAGGTCAGCTATAAGCCCTATACGAGCATTTATCTGTCCATTGATAGCAATCTCTGCAAATTCTGCGTTATGTGCTGAAATCGCATCTGCAGAGCCTTTGTTAGTGATTCTTTTTTTTGTTTCAACTTGAAACTTGTTTTCTTTTGCCTTCATTTTAATTGATTTTTTTGTTTATTATTTATGTTAAATTAATCCATTTTCTAAAATTACCATTGAATCACTGGATTTCTTTCTGGTTACCAATGGTATCAGATCAATATTAGTATATAGATCTATAACTGAAGAAGGTCCTTCTTTTTCAGCCATAAGTTTTATTAATACTTTTTTTATTATTAATTTTTTAAGCAATCTACTTCCATAGTCTACAAATTTATATTTTTCATTGCTAAATGATTGACGAGTAGCATTTTCTATTCTTTCTAATTTATCTGTTTCTTCATTATACATTAAAAAGTTAGTTTTTCCAGCAGCTTTTCGTCCACTAAACTTTAAAAATGGAGAATTTACTGCTGGTGTAAAATCCTTTTGTGTAGCAATATCATGTATTTCCTCTTGAGTAATATAATCTTCTATTTTTTTATCATATGTACCCAATAAACCATTAAGAACACCAGAAGTAGCTTTGAATTCTTCTAAATTACTAAAGAAGATATTATCTCCATGTTTAATACTATGTGGAGTTAATTTATCAATTAAATTATCTAATCCTGCTGAAGTAAGTGAATTATTTTCATCGATAAATGGTACACTATGTTCCAACATAGCAGTACAATTAGGATCTATTGCACATGTTGCGATCCAATCTCCATTTACTGCTTTAAAAGAATATCCATCTAAAGAATATTTTTCTATTCTCATAGTACGAGAAGCTTCAGTATGATAACTTCTATAGTTAGTAGTAATATGATCCCATTGTACATATTTATTTCCATAATCTGGATTAAGTAATATCTGAGTTCCTTTTTTTAATTTAGGAAAAGGGCCATGTAACTTTTGTTGAACCTGGTTTATATTTACATTTGACATATATTTAGAACCATAGCTCTTAGCAATAACACTGATACTATTACTTCCTTTACTTCGTACTGTTTTTACTACAGGATGATTAGTATTATGCATTCTTGTTATTACAACATCTCCTATATTTAAATCTGATATTTTCATGAGTTCTTATTTTGGTTTTTGTTTAAGTGGACTTCCTCTGAATATAAATCCTATTGTAAGTAAAGTATTATATACAGGAAGATAATAAACATATTTATCTTGTGATGTAGGCCAGTTTAAACGATATATACCATCATTACTATAAGCCTTATGTAACCATATCTTATTGTACAATACAGATATGCCATATATACTACTGATTATAAGTAAAATTATCATCTTTTATAAATTTTTGCATTTGTTAATCCGCTAAGATCACGATGTATTACAGTATCTTCTATATATGCTACTGCATTATACATATCTGACCAGTATCGGTCTCCTTGTGGAGATTCTTTCCAATTAAATAGACAGCTTATAAGAGGAGAACTCCTAATATGTTGTTTAGGCATTAAATGAATTTGAATATCTGCTTCAGATCTACTAGAATAAGCAACATTTGATAGAAAATCAGTGTATTCTTTACCTGTTAATAATAATGATAGGGAATTAACAGGAAAATTTTGTTTATTTGCCATTATATACAATTATAAAGTTCTGCATACTCTCCTAATTTAACTCCTATTTGAATAAGTTCTTCAGCTGTAAGGTTAAGTCTACAATATAAATAGATATCATGTCCTTCCTCTTTATATGGTCCCCAAAGGAACTCTACGATCAAGTTAGAGAGCTTTAACTCTTCTATTCCTTTTTCAACACAGGTTCTATACTGATCTTGATATAAAGGATCTGATGTAAGAGGAGTATTAAGTAATAATTTATATTCTCTCATCTTTTATGACTTTTTAAATTTTTAAAGCTATTTATATGTTTCTGTGAAGCACTTATACTATCTAATAAAGGTAAAGTGTAGGATATAAATGGACTAGTTAATAAAGCATGTATAACAATTGTTTTTACACCAAAACAATATAAAGAAGATGATGATGTCCGTTTATATAAAAACCAATGAAATTCAAATATACTTCCTTCAGTGAATTTTTTAGGTTTGGTCATGTATGTACTCATCTTCTTGTTTTTATAATATTAGTAGTATACATGAACATTTTCTCAGCTTCATCGTCTTCTCTTTTCCAAGGCCAATTTAGAACTATCAATAGATCTTCAATATTTTTCCCATCATATAAAAGAGAACGTGCCTCTTCTTGACAAAGTCCATACATATATACTCTTCCTTTAAATGTAGCTTTACCTAAAGGTAATACTAATTGTTCAAATGGAGTATTTACTAATTTTCTATTCATCTTTTTTTACTTAATTTAGCTCTATGATTGACAAAGATAAAATTCGTTGCACATGTTTCCCAAAGAAATTTTCTTTTTTCAGGATAATTTATATAAATCTTATTAGAATTATTTTGTACTCTTACATAAGATTTAATATGTTTATGATCATAAGCAAGAAAAATCATATTTTTTTCGCTTTTGAATCTTTCAGGATTTTTTAATATTGCTAATAACATATGTTTAAATATTTTGGGGAGAAACTAAATGCTCCTCCCCAGTTAACGAGTTCAGTAAAACCACTAACTGAACTCTGTCCACCACACAAAGTCTTTGTAATGTAATAAAATATAAACTATCGTTTATATCCCATAGAATTTATATTTATCTGTATAAAATTCGGTAAAAATATAGGAAATGGAATTTTATTTTTAATAATTTCAGTTCCATAGTAATCACTTAAAAAAGAAGCTTCACCTAAAGAATGTTCTGTTAGAATTATATTACTGACATTTTCAAGTTGATGAGTATCAAGTTCAGGAGTTTTTTTAGAAATTTTAAAACCAGTCATATATGCTAATATATTATTTTGTTTTCCCCTACTTTGAATTAATATGATCATCTTCTATGTGTTTTTAAAACGGTTATTGCTATGTCTGTTCCAGCTGCATCTTCCAATTCATAAGGTACATAACATAAAGTTTCACTATTTGTTAATTCTTCAATAATACCATCAATTGTCCCTGCAGCCATTGAAAATATTACAAGGGTTTTTGGATTTTTTAGAAAAAGAAAATCGCTATCATCAATTTTTATGGAATCACCTTCGATATAAAAAGCAACTAATTTATGTCCTGAAAAATCATGTTCAATTGCTATCATCTTTTAAAAATTACATGGTGAGCTAATAATATTCTACTATTTACATAAAAAGATGTAGAAGATCCTGTTATACATATACTATAATACTCTCTTTTAGAAGAAAAATCACTATTATCGGTACGTAAATAAACATTTGATACATCTAGATATATTAATTGTATTTTTTCTTTTTTGCCAATAATAATTTTTCCTTCAATAATACTAGCATTAGGTATATTTGACTTAGTATTAATCAAACTTGTCTGGTTTTTTTTGGTGTTTTTTCTTACGCTCATATTTTTTCTTATCTTTATAAGTTTTTTCAGTCATTTTCTTCTGAATATGATGCATTAATTCACCATCTTTCTTTTTTCTTCTTTTTTTCATAATTAAAAAGGATAGGGTTATAACCTTTACTTCAACCTATCGTAAAGTTTTTTATTGCTAGGTAATATTAGTTGACTTTAACGTATCAGGCACTCTGGCGGAATTGTTAGTAAACTAATAGCAATATCTATGTATCTCCATTCAGTTGTCTATATCTTTTATAGGTCAACCATAATACCGTTGTCCAAAGTAATGGTGAAAGTATTAATAAGAATGATGGTCCTTCAGTAAATATACGATAAAGTCCTATACCTATTATAGTACTTATAAGAAATAAATTAGAAACTACAAATGTAATATCATCTTGCTTAAAATATACAATTAAAATACTGATAATACCAAATGTTAATACTAGAAGTGATAGTAAAAGTGAACTTTCCATATTATTTAAATTTTGAAGGTTTGACCCAGACCTGATTAGTTACTGGATAGATTGTTTTTGATTTCTTTTTAATAGTTTTTTTACGATAGTAATTAGTAGTATTACCAAATACATCTCGTTCATGATCATTAGGTACATCTCTTTTATAAGATGTTCTACCATGCCATGCAATAAGAACACCGTCCTTATCATATTGTTTTTCTTCTAATTCTGATTCTATATCAGTAGGATCTACCACATAGAATTCATCTTGAACTTCTTTAATTATCAGTTCATGTTCTTCTTTAGTGGGTTTATATCCCTTAAAGATCATATCATGACATAATTGATTACCTATTTCACTCATTATTTTTGTTTTATCGATTAAAATATACTCCCCCAAGGTTGCACCCTGAAGCTTTCGCATTCGTCCGACTCTCTTGCCGTGGACAATGTCCTACAAAACAAGCGTGGCCTATACCTGCAATTGGAAGGGAGTAATAAGTATGAGAGATAAAAGCAGCATGTCAACTATTCAACTCCTTCTTTACAAAGGCATTTATTGCTGATGGCATCCTAAGCATTTCTGTCAGGACTCTTACTTTTCTAAAGTGATGTATCACCCACCACTACTCTCTCAATAAGTTATACCTGCCAGTTACCCTATACTGGATGTCTCAATCAGTGCGTCACGCGAACTCAATGCCTCGCTGTCTAATAACTCTTGACACATTCAAACAAACAACGCTCTTAGGTAGAGCTGTAATCTCGTGCTTCACCGCTCTCGCAGGTCACATCATACTGCTTGCTTGAAACAGGTTGTTGCATGTTTTCTGATTTTTATGCGGTTTATAATAACTCTTCTACGTATTCATCAAATGCTCCTTGAGTAAATACTCTGTTTGCACTTAATTGGTCGAACAACTGTCCCATGATGTGTATTACTTCTTCACGAGTATAACTGTCCTTGATAGAATGAGTGATGATGCAGTTGTTGGAGTCTAGTTTGGGAATATAAATAGGATTACAAATCACATCACCCGTTTGTAGTTTACTGTCTTTAGAATACTTTTCTCCTCTATTAATATTACTCTCATACTCCACATCAACCTCATCAAGACCATCTACTTTACAGTAATGCTCTATGAATGATTGTGAAGGTTGGGGTAACTCTTGAACTACACCTAAAGGTCTACTGATATTTATAACTAACTCAGGATCAGTTGTTGCGATGATCTTTCTGCATCCCATGCTACGTTGATTGAGAGACATCTCATCAAATTGTACAACTACGTTGCCATTTGCTGTTTCAATAACCCAATCATCAGTTTTAGGCTCTTCATCAGTTGTGATGTAGAGGTTATAAAAGGTCAATGCAGATCTTACCATTTTGGAACTACCTATTAAGTCAGGTCTAAACTGTAACTGTTTATCCCCAATTGAATTGTTAATTACAATTGAAGTTTGTCTATCCGTAGGTAACAGATGTGTTTTTGCTCTCTGTTTCATGATTAGGTAGGATTGCGAACAAGTTGTTCTTGATTTGTACGATTTTGAATAAGGTATAATAACTCATCTTCAGTCATAAATCTCCACTTGATAAACTTGGCGTTACCATCCTTATCCTTACCATTCTCATAGTTATTAAGTTTATCTATCAATTCTTGTTTAGAACCAATAAAATAGCACCAACCATCAGTTAACGCTGAGCAAAGACCGTATTTATCTGTACCTATTGTCAGTTGATAGACTATCTTCTTGACCCAAGTACATGCATATTGTACACGTTCTTCAATGTTTACATCATCACGAATGATGTATGCACCAATATTATACGCGTCACTTATGTTCTGTTGGGTAAATTCAATTACTGTGTTGCTTTTCATTTTATTTAGGTTTTAATGCATTTTCAAAATTTTGAGCATATTCTTCAGCTCTCTTTTGTATTTTAAAAGACATTGATCTAAAACATAATACTTCATTGACATAAACTCTGACATAAAAGTCTCCATTCATATCTGCCATTACTTTAGTGGTTATTGTAGGTGGTGTCATAATATTTTTTTTAGTGTGATGAAATAAATAGGAGAAGGGTTTTTACACCACATTCTCCTATCTGTTGTCAATAGCCCTGCTACTATTTATCTATAAACTCTGATTTGAATTCTCCTTCCATAGCTTTAAAGATCGTTACAAGATCAGTGATGGAGGTCATACATTCCGCAACTCTCGTAAGAGAATAATCTTTCTCCGCTAATCGAAGACCTTCGAGCTCTGCTTCTTTTTCTTCGATCTGTGATTCTACTTCCACGAGGTCTGCTTGCGCTTGCAATTTGGATCTTTTTCCGATCCGATCGATTACCTTTGCATCTTGTTGTTCCTTGTTCTTCAGTCTTTTCGTGTACTTCATTTTCTTTATTTTTAGTGATTTCTGTTTTTTCTAGTTTTAATAACTTTTTGAATGTGTTAAAAGTTATCCAATCATGTACATTATGTGCACCTTCTTTACCTTTACCTGCAGAATAATATTGTTCAGTATTTCGTCTTGCCCAAAAATGAGTATAACCCTGTTTTTTCTTAGGTGGGTATGAATCAGCATTTTTAAAAGAAGTTTTACATAGAATGATAAATTCATCCCAAGAGGCGTCTGAATAGGAGTTATTAATTGTAATTCCTACCAGTCCTTCTTTAAATCGTTCCAGAATGGAATGTTCAGATACATTTGGATATTTTTCAAAGAATGCATGAAAATGTTTATCCTGTAATACCTCATTCCAAAATAACTGTCCTTTAGAACTTTTCATGGGTCTGGTTTTTCAAGTAACTTAATAAGTTCTTCTTTTGATAGTTTCTTCAGTTTATCTGCTTCTGATTCAATACCAATAGCATCTTTCAATGCTTCATTACCTGATTCCATAGTAGCTTCAAGTATCTCTTTTCTAAGAAATCTTGTTACATCATGTGGAATCTCTTTAGCATTCTCATCACCTGCTATGAACTCTCCTACAGAACCACCTGCTATTATCAATAGCATGTCATTTCTGTCAGGTATAAATGCCCATACACTCCAAGCAAAAAAGGCCAAAGGAGCAAATATCCAGAACATCTTTCTAACAACAGGAACTCCTGAACTATCTTCATCCAAACCTGATATTATCCATATTAAAAAACATAATCCTGCAATCAATGAAAATATTATTGCTAGAGTTTTAAATGTAAATGAGATCTTAGATGCTAATGCGAATAAATAAAATATTAAATACCAATTCATTTTGTTTAATTTTAGATTGTTTGTCGTTCTATACTTACTACACTTTAATCCTCTCCTTACGGCATGAGGCTACGGATGTCCTGTTGGACTAAACTTTGGCAAGTTCTGTAATCAGACAGTATAAAACTTTTTCAGTTATGAATATTCTTATGAAACTCTATTGTTTCTCGAATAAGTTCTTTAAATCCATTGATTCTTGCTCTACTCTCTTCTGTTTGAAAGAAGAAGGTTGCTGAAATAGATCTTGGGGATTCTTTCCAAACAAAAGAATGTAATTGCAAATTACTATTAATAATTTGAGAGACACCCATGTTATGAAGCAGGCCTGGAAGACCTGAATAATCTTTGGGCCTGTTTGTGACCGCTTTTTTGATTTTAAATGCAAAACCTTTCATTTTAATGATTTTTGTGTTAATATAGTGGTGTTATTGTTTCAAAGGAAAAAAGAGAGTGGCACTTAACCAACAAAACCTATGACACAAAAAATAGTGCCACTCTCTAAACTCTGGTTGTTTAAACTGCTTACGCAGCTAAGTTGCGACCCGAGTGTAAGTTAAAAGAAGAATCCATCGTGAGTCTCTCTAAGTCGGAGATCTTATCACTTAACTATTCTCTCCCAAGAATAGAATCCGTTCACAACCTTAAGGGTTTTAATTAATTTGAATGTGAAATTACTTTTTCATAGCTATACAGTTATAATTCAGGTCTTCAAACCTTTATCAGAGAGCTGTATATGGAGTACTATTTATAGTATGGATTTTTTCTATAGTCTCAATGGAGTTCTTTATCTTTTATATATTCTTAAATGTCTAATTGTTATCTTTAGATCAAATGAAACAGTAGTACTCTGTATGGAAGCATAAGCATGAATCTTATGATATGCATAAATAGAATCATCATGTTTTACTACACACATTCGTTTAATATACATTATTTCAAATCCTAAAGGATGTTGTGTACTACCAAATGCCTGTATCAATCTAGCAGATTTAAGTCTTTTTAATTCAAGAAGACTAAATGGCATTATATGTATATACTGTTGCATTACCTTGGATAAGTTGAAAGATTTTTAATAGAAAGTGTCTTACCTCTTAGATCTACTAAGCTTCTCTGTTGTGCCCATCGTACATAATTATATACTACTGAATCTTCATTTGATTTCTTTAATATATGATAAGTTGAAGCATTTTTAAATGTAGTTTTAAAAGGAAATTCTTTCCCAAATTCACCTGTAAAATGTAGTAAACGTCCTCCTGTTAAAGAACAGAGAACATCTCCTATAGGTATTCGAAGAAGATTTACATTATATGTAGTATATTTCATAGAGGTGGATATTTAAGCCAATGAGTAATTCTTTGATTGGATACATCAAATGTACCTGATTGTTTTTCTTCATTATATTTATATCCTGCTAGAAACGCATTGATATTATTAAATGAAGTTCTTGTCTTGACAATATATTTACCTGATCTTTTAGGTATATCATCTTCAATATTTATCCATCTCATTTTTTAAATACACTTATATTTCTAAACATAATGAAAGGTGCTGCAAATGCTAGATGTTTTCTATCATGAGCCCATTGAATTTTACTAGGGGTCAAAGGTAATTTTCCTTTTACTAGATATATAGTAGTAGGTTTTCTTACCTTTATATAATCTTCGTCATGTATTATACGTGTATAATTATCACTTACACAATATAAGATATGAGTTATCTTACTATATTTTCTAATAAATATCATCTTTTGAATAATTTAATATTATTGAATGGTATGACCTTTGCAATTAAATTATGGAGTGACCTTTCTAATAACCAATCTATTTTTGATGAAGGAAATCTAGGACGTAGAGTTGAACCATGTACTACACTAAAAGTATGTGGGTTCTTTTGTCTGAACCGTTCTTGTACTTTACTATAGTTATCAGCATGTGATGCCAGATAATTTGTCTCATGAGATACTTTGTTGATAAATATCATGGTAAATATATTATACACATGATTGCAAGAAATATTATTGATATAAATCCTGTTGCAGCTATTATTACTCTTTTAAAAGTTACATCTCTGTTGAATATATCAATATTATTATATATACGATATTCTTCTCTTAAAAGATAAAGAGCAAGTACTACTATTATTATAAAGAATGTTATCATGATCATTGATTTTAGAGAACAGTGACCCGCTATTAAGCAAGGCCACCGTTCAAAGTATTATTAATGGTTTGGACAATCAGGTTGAGCAATTTGACCACATTCTATACAGAAATGTGGATCAGTCATTGTTCTTGGTTTCATTGGCACATAAGAATAAATATTATCCTCTACTGTGAATGCCTGTTCTGCTGTTTTGTTTGAAATTACCACTGCTTGTGGAAATACAGTAAGAATCATATTCATTGTGTTATAGTTAATGTCCTTATTGACCTTAACAAGAATATCCATCTTAAATCCATTTACTACAAGAGTTTCAATGGTTGTTGTTTCATCATATTCTTTAAGAATATCATGAATAGCAGTAGTAGTAACCTGTGCTAATGCAATACAGGCTAATTTATTATTAGTACCTGCAATTTCTGCAAATTTGTCTGGAAATATTTGAATTAAATGTTTCATTGTATCTGTTTTTTGTGTTAAGTACGGAGAAAGGAATCGATACCTTTATAATATCCTGTCATCGCATCAAGATAATGTTTTACTTAAACTACTCCATATATCATACTAATTCAGGTGTTGGAATATCCAAACCTTCTTCAATCAATTGAACATTGACACAATTCTCTTGAGCTGTGTGTCTTTCAATTTTTCTAAATCTTTTGGGATCATTATAGACAGGTCCAGGATCAGTAATATGACCACAGGTACATCTTGTACCAAGAGTACTTGTTAATCCTACATTGATCTCATATTCTCCACATTCAATACATGCGGCTGCATCTATAATAGTGTATATCTCTCCTTTAATAGGACTACCAGCTACACCATATTTATCTACAGTTGAGGTATCAATACACACTATTTCATCACCTATTTTCATGAGCTATACTTTAGTTAATTTAGCAAGAGCTTCCATTGCTTGCTTATCGTTACCGTAATAATTATTCTTCTTGAGATGTCTGGTCAATCTTCTGATCTTGTTATTGACTGTGGATTGTTTAGTATTTGTCTGAAGTTTCATGTTATAGGTTTTAATAGTTTGAGTTTAAAAATATTTCAGAGAGTCCTGCCTCTCTCCTAGTCTTACTTGCACAACGTAAGTCTTACCTGCAGCCTTTCTACAGATCTCTATGCTTCATCGGGTGTTAAACCTCCACACTTAGTATTTTCATATAAATAGGTGCTTCTATCTTCTATGAGGTTCAGTTTTCTTCAGTTGTTCATAATTATAGCATCCTAGACAGGTAGGACAAAGTTCTCTCTTAACTATTTTATGAGAACTCTTAATACGGGTTATATTGCCAATGGTGTATTATTATATCCATTAACTCATTCACTCCTTGATATTCCATCATGATCTCTATCATCCAACGAGTGACTATTGGATAATTGGGAGACCATAAAGATTAATAATAGCAACTATCATTACTGGTAGTATTTTGCAGAGAACCCATCCTGTTAAGGACCAAACTCACTATTAATGGAACTAGTCCACATGCTTCGGTTGATAGAAGCTGTGGCTAGTATAGTTATCCTCAAGGTAGTCGATCACCTTGATAATCCACGTATCTTCAATCCACATTGGAGAGAGGTAGTGGTCACGTAATTCTTGAGAACCTAGGTCTTTACCAGTAGCTATTTGAAAACCAACAGTATCAAACCAGTTATAGATATGTCCACCATACTTCTTAGGGTGAACAGGTACACCTAAAAGGGTACAAATTTCTTCATCAAGCTTGTTTAACGACTGTGCTTGACCATCAGTCTTTTTGAATAATTTAAAACAACTTGGCATGTTTTCTTGTTTTTTGAACGGTTATTTGTATGTTTGTAATGGGATAGCGTACATCAAAGAGGTGTAATTAAGATAATTATACCTCAATGATGCTTATACGCTTTCCTATAAAAGGCTATTAATCTATGAAGCAGTGCATTTAGAATGATACTGCTTGAATGTCTGAGGGCGAGGATAGTAAATGATCCACCCATCCCTCAACATTGACGTCCTTATCTCTAAGTAATTCTTCTACGAATAACTCTGGAGTAACATTGATGTCTTCTACCATTGGATTAGTTCTAATTAATTAATACTTAATGAGTTATGCCTAATATATACTCTCTATCACTGTGTGTAAGGGCCTTAAAAAAGAAGAGGGCTAACAGCCCCCTTCTTGCATGTAAGGCAAGTGACTACCAAAGGTAGTATCCTTACACCGTAATTTCGCCAGCTTTGACAAGTGTATCCACTTCAGTCAAGAAGCCAGTAAGCGCCTGTCGTAAGCCCGACTTAGACAGACGAACTCTCTGAATGAGACCGCTCTCAGCGTTTGAATACTCAGATACGAGTTTCTTGCCAAGGGTAACAGTGGCCCAATCTATTTCGATTGGGAACTCATGTGCCAACCCTGCGGCAACAACAGATCTACCAAGATGTTCAACTTCTTCGGGAGAGCTGCCAAAACTTTCAAGAATTTCTTCCATAATTTCGTCTTGAGCGTCTCGATCAATACGCAAAGTGAATTGGGCATCAAGCTCAACTTCAACAGTGCCATCATCTGTGTCTTCTTCAGACATAATGATGTGACCGCCTGAGAATAGGAAGGCGTCAAACTCTTTACCGTCTCTCTCGCGTGTCCAGGTTGCTGGATTAACGCGGCAATTAAATGTTTTTTTGTCCATGACAATTTCCTTATATTTACCCCAAAAGTTAGATTATACATAGTTTGCGAATGGGGGGGTTTCCCACCGCAAAACATAGCCCCAGTTTGATTAGAGGTACTCTCTCAAATAGGACACATGGTAAAATTTTTTAAAAAATATTAAAATAAATTTGGATATGTCAATAATTATTCGTATGTTTGTACTGGTCAGTTAGAGATCACCTGACGATAAAGAAAGAAATCTTACACTTCAAGAGACACTTGTTGGATCAGATAGTTGAACTCAAAAAATCTATAAAGGGTTATGGTTAGATTTTTTGACTCGCAATAATCGAGTGTTTTTTCAGGTGACTCCAAAAAAGCTAGGGGGAAGGGGCTTTAGAAGATTAATGATTAAGGATTAATAGTTAATAATTAAAAGAGGAAACAATGTGTGAATGTAAAGAGATGTGTGTATGTGCAGCAGACTGTACATGTACCTGTGTACAGTGTAGTTGTAAATAGATGGTAAGCTATTGTAATAGGTGCTCAACGACAGTTGCGTTAAAGAACCTCAGAGAGATTTCTTGGAAGGTGTTTAAGGGTAATTGTAGTATATGTGCATCTATTATAATAGTGTATAAAAAGTAAATTTGGATAATTCAATTTTTTTTTGTATATTAGATGTATGAGGCAAACGGTTAAGATAGATACGGAGAGGGAAAGATTTTATCGACAGTATATAGAGTTGTTGAAGAATCTACCGCCTCTTAATAGACTTTCGAATAAGGATTGTAATATTCTTGCGGAGTTTATGCGTATGAATGAAGAGTTAAGTGGTTCTTTTAAGGAGAAGGAAGATCCTAAGAAATGGGAATTGTTGTTTTCTTCTTCTATTAGGAAGGAGATAAGAGAGCGAGCTGGTGTAACAGAAGCTAGTTTTAATAATTCTTTGAGTGTACTGAGGAAGGTACATATAATTAAAGGGAACACTTTGTCGAAGGCTTTTGTTATTTATCCTTCGGCAGTAAATAAGGTAAGTTTTGAATTTAGACTCAAGAAAAGTACTGGAGTACTCGTTTCAGAGAACCTCAATGGAGGAGCTGATAGCGTTAAAGAGTATGATGAGATTGGCACTGGAGACGTATCAGGAGGAGTTTCCTGATACTACTTGGAAGATCAAGCTCAATAAGAAGAAATTAAGGTTACATATTAGTGTAAGTATAAATGACGGAGACGGAGTTGATATTGAAGGACGTTTCTTTGAGGACAGGAGTTCCGTATAAGATAGTTAAGAGGATATGGCAGAGGCAATGGGAATTGGTGAGATTGACCATATCGAAGGGAGATCGTAATGATCCAGTAACTATGGGAGAGGTCTATGTTAAGGGAATAGGAAGATTTAAACCATGCAATGGGAAAGTTAGAAGAAATATTAAGCGGGTGGAAGAACCTGATAAAGAAGGACCCTCTGGTAGAGATTGAGGCAAAAAGGAGAGCAAAGATATGTTCTGACTGCCCATCTGCTAGAGTTAAGGTAGGAGTTTTAAAATGTAATGAATGTGGATGTCCACTTGCTGCTAAGACAAGAAGTATGGGAAGTGAATGTCCTTTAAAGAAATGGTGATATGTGGTTAACATTGAATGTTTGGGAAAACGAATTGGAGCCAGAGGATATCATTATGGGAGTAGATGATATTATTGATTATTTAATAGCAAATGAAGAGGCTAACATTAGAGGTAGATTATCAGGTGGGAGACCTGGTGTTCTTGAGAATGTCGCAGGGAGATCCCGAGAGGGGGATGGTTCTGGCGATAATAGTTCCAGGGGACGGGGACTGTGAGTATCTGGTCAGATGGGAGAATATGAATACTGTGCAACATGCTGGTATTGAGTTATCGACCGATAAACCGATGTTTTAATGGAATATATGGAACATGCTGTCGAGGAGGACAGAATAATGCCTGTAGCTCTTAGCTTTGCAAACCATCGATTGGATGGTGAGACCTTTGAAGAATATAGATTTCGAAGGGCCTATATGAAGCAGGAGATCAAGCATTATAAGAAAGGGAGACTTGTATGGGATCCGTACAGGTATGGTATTACACGTGGAATTAGTTATTTGAAAAATGAAAAATAAGAGTGGATTTACACCTAAGAATGGAAATATTCTTTGTAAGATGGAATTGATCACGACCACCAAGGGTGGTATTAGTTTAGGAGAGGCAATGTACAATCCTTATGTTAAGATCGTAGAGGTTGCTGATTCTGTTAAGGGATATGAGGCAGGAGATGTAGGATTGATGGTGGCAGGTATTGTGCCTTCCCCTATTCTTGGATTGGATGATGAGATATACTTTCTTTTGAAGGAGTATGATTTCTCTGGTTCATATGCGGAATATCCTTCTGTAGATCAGATCCAGACGACACTGTCCAGGGAGTTCAATAAGAAGATCGAAAGAGACCTCACCATGCATATAGGTGATATGGCAGAGAAGGCCAAGGAAGCTTTTAATAAGAGTGTGAAGGTTAAGACAATTGATCCTAGTAAGGCAGAACTACCTAGCTAATGGAGTTATTTCGCATGGAAGATGGTGCAGTTGTTTGGACTCCAGAGGCACTGGCTATTAAAGAATTCAAAGCTATCTGGGGAAAGAACCGCTCTAAGGAGAAGGCCTTTCAGGAGATGAGCTATGTTTATTTCATGGAAGATCTTCGCTCTCCATATATGCAGGAGCATAAGAGTGAGAGGGAGGAAAAGGTAATTAGATCGATCTTTGGAGGCAAGGAGTGGACGGCAGATAAAAGAGTAAGGGCTGCTAGAGATGTCTATAGGGATCTACAGAGAACACGTTCTATGGCCCTATTGGAGGGAGCATGGGACAATTTAGATGATCTCGCTAAGTTTCTCAAGTCTATTGAGTATAATGAGCGGGATGTCAATGGTAAGTATATTAATGATGTCGCCAAGGTAAAGGGTGTTATCGCAGCACTTCCTCAACTGGTTGCTTCTATGAAGAAGCTGGAAGAGGAGGTTAGGAAAGAGCTTGCCGATGAGGGGTCTTTGAGAGGTGGACGTCAAAAAGGATTTTTTGAAGATGCAGATTAACGGAGGAGAAGAATTTGAATACCTGGGGCTGAACAGCCTGGCAGTTAAGATCTTGAATCATATCGGTGATAAAGAGGTTAATATAGAGTTGTCAACACAGGAGAGAAAAGAGGTGATGAAGGATATGAATTATTATACGTATACTTTTTCAGCTCCAAAGACAGGAGAGTATGAACTTATTGGACCGAATGGAATTGGTATAAGACTTCATGGACGAGAAGAAGTTACAACAGGAAATTGATCAGACCATCTTGGATATTCCTATACTGGATTATCTGACAAAGCTGGATAGACCAAGGGCCAAAGAACTGGAAAGAGACAGTAAGGGTCGGGTGATAGTAGATATCACTCGGCCTCATATATTGGAGGATATTGATTATTTTAGGGAAGCAGCATTGCATTTTCAGAAGCATGATTGCTATACGTTTCTTTATCCTAACCCACAGGAGAGCTCAGATTATATGAAGTTCTGGAAGGAAGAGATGAGAAGGTGTACCGAGGGGTATGTGAGACCTTCTGATGGAGAGTGGGTATCAGGTTATTTTTATTGGTATTTGAATTACTGCACTATTCTTGTGAATGTGGAGATCGAATCACACGAGGATTCCAATCTGAAGAGAGCGGAACGTAAGCGTGAATTTCCTCATTTTTGGGATAGTGATTATTTATATTTTCATTATATAGAACAAGCAGAGCAGCGTGGTCTACATTGCTCTGTATTGAAGACCAGAGGTAGAGGGTACTCTTTTAAGGGTGCTGCTGTACTATCAAGGAACTTCTTTATGATCTCAGAGTCTAAGAGTTATGCTATTGCTTCGGAGGATTCCTACCTACGAGGTGATGCGATTCTGGATAAGACCTGGGATATTATGGATTTTGTTGATGAACACACACCGTGGAAGAAGGCTAGGGAGGAGAAGGATACATCTCATCACAGAAAAGCTTCGTATAAGGATCCCAACACTAAGATCGTAAAAGGATACAAGTCTGAGATCATAGGGATAACCCTGAAGAATCAACCCGAGAGGGCCAGAGGGAAAAGGGGAAAGATAATCATGTTTGAGGAATCTGGTAAATTCCCTAACCTACTTACGGCCTGGGCCATTGCACGACCGTCCATGGAGGATGGTAACTATACATTCGGTACTATGGTAGCATTCGGTACAGGTGGTACTGAGGGGGCTGACTTTGATGGTATCAGAACATTGTTTGAACAGCCAGAAGGTTATAGGGTGTATGGTATAAAGAATGTGTTTGATAGAGGAGATAAGACCACATCCAATTGTGGATGGTATTGTGGAGAGTACTTTAATAGGAAGGGATACTATGATGAGAATGGTAATTCAGATGTTATAGGTGCACTCAAAGAGTTACTGATAGAGAGGGACAAGGTGAGGAGAAATACCACTGATCCCAATGCAATGATACAGGAGAAGGCGGATAGATCCATCACTCCTGAGGAAGCAGTAATGAAGAGAGAGGGTTCTATCTTTCCAGTAGAGGATCTGAAGGTACAGAAGAGTGAGATACTTACTAAGCCAGCTAGATTCGATGATGCCCTGTTCAGGGTAGAGCTTATTAATAAGGAGGGACGTATTGAGACCAGATTGGCTGAACATCCTCCTGTCAAGCAGTTTCCGATCCGAGAGAACTATGGATTGGTGGGGTGTGTAGAGATACGGGAACATCCTATAAATCATGGTATAGATGTACCTTATGGTATCTATATAGCAGGGGTTGACCCCTATGATGATGATATGTCTACTACCAATTCACTTGGTTCATGTGTTATAATGAATAGGTTGACTGGACGTATAGTGGCAGAATATACTGGTAGACCAGCTACTGCTGAGAAATTCTATGAGGTAGTGTATAGGATGTTGAAGTATTATAATGCCAGGTGTAATTATGAGAATAATAAGAAGGGCATGTTCTCTTATTTTGATAAGAAGAATGCTTTGTATCTATTGACCGATACTCCTCAGATATTGAAGGATATGCAGATCGTCAAAGGAGCAACCTTCGGAAACACTGCAAAGGGTACACATACTACTAAAGAGGTCAATAACTGGAGAAATTCCCTTATCAAGTCATGGCTCCTGTCAGATTATTATGGCGAAGGAGGAGAGGACAAGATGACCTTACATCATCTGTGGAACATAGCTATGGTCCAAGAGCTGATCGACTTCAGACCAGATGAGGGGAACTATGATAGGATATCTGCACTGGGAATGGTATTGATCCTTAGAGAGGACATGCACAGAGTGAGGGTAGAACGAGAAGCTAAAACCTATCCAAAGTTCTTTGATAGCCGACCATCCGTTAGAGGAAACCGCTATCTACGTAAAGAGAAAAGTGAGAAAAAACCTTTCATTCCTTTGCACTTAAGGAATAAATAATGTTATATTTGTTAAATGGGACTAACTGAATCAGGCTTAAGCGGGTTTCCTTCACAGAAGAAATCATTAGCTGCCAAGAACAAAAAATGGAGAGAGAAATGTGTAGAGTCAGCTATTGACCACGCATTCTCTGCAGGTGAATTCAAGACAACTCTGAAGGAGATGCGCACCAATATCAATATGTATAATAATCATGTTGATAAGAAGGAGATGATGGAATTCTGTGATCCATTTTCATTAGGAGATGATTCATTTCCAATTGAACCTAGAAACTATCCGATCGCTGCACCTAAGATCAATCTCCTTGTAGGAGAGGAGGCCAAGAGACGCTCTGACCTAAGGGTGAGGGTTATCAATGACGATGCCATCTCTGATAAGGAGAAAGAGATAAAGAAGGTATATACACAGGCAATGCAGCAGATCATTCAAGGTGAGGGGCAGTCTCAGCAGGATATAGAACAGAAACTGCAGGAACTGGACAAATGGAGAAAGTATGAGTACCAGGATATGAGAGAGCGTAGAGCTACCTTTCTACTGGAACACATTAAGGAACAGGAGGGTGTTGATAGGAAATTCAATGCTGGGTTCTTAGATGCATTACTTACTGGTGTTGAGATATATGCAGTTGATGTAGTGGCTGGTGAGCCAGTGATGAGGAAATGTAACCCTACTAATATAAAGGTTATCCGCTCATCTGAAACACACAATATCGAAGATTCTGATATTATTCTGGAGTATGCCTACTATTCCCCTGGTAAGGTCATTGATATGTTTCATGATCATCTTACTCCCACGCAGGTCAAATTGATCGAGCAGGGTAAGACCAAAGGTGAGGAGTATTCCAATAAAGAGGGTATTAATATAGGACATAAGGAAGATGACCTTCCATCAGGAATTCATCTGGTAGATGCTGGAGACGGAAAATTCATAGCTGACACAGAGTTGACAGAGAATAGTTTCTACTTACCAGACTACAGTGAAGATGGTTCAATGCTCGTAACACGGGTAGCTTGGCGATCTTTTCAAAAGGTAGGAAAGTTAAAGTACTATGATCCACAGACAGGATTACCACAATATGAGCTGGTCTCAGAGCTTAGAGAGGCTGATACTTCTCTTGGTGAGGAGATCGATTGGTACTGGGTAACTGACTGGTGGGAAGGTACACGGATAGGTAAGGAGATATATGTGAAGATGCAAAGCTTCCCAGTTAAGGCCTTTTCTATGACCAATCCATCTATTTCACAATGTCCTTATGTAGGTACTGCCTATGCTGTAAATGATCAGCAGGTGGTCTCTTTGATGGGACGTATGAAACCTTATCAATATTTATATAATGCCTTCATGTGGAAAACGCAGGAGGCATTTGCTAAATATAAAGGGGTGATAGGATCCATTGACCTTGCAAGAACTCCTGATGGTTGGGAGTTTGAGGATGTACTTTATTATGCAGAACGTATGGGCTGGATGGTAGAGGATTCTTTTAAGGAGGGAGATAAAGGTGCTGCCACAGGTAAGATGGCTGGTAATCTACCTTCTAGACAATCACCTATGAACTTTGATATGTCTGGTTATATCCAGCAGAATATCGCCATGCTCAACTTCTTGAAGAATGAGATGGGTGAGATATCTGGTGTATCGAAGCAAAGAGAGGGAGCTATTGAACAAAGAGAGCTTGTAGGTAATGTTGATAGAGCTGTAACACAGTCCTCTCATATTACTGAAATGTATTTCTCCATTCATGAGGATATTAAAAAGAGAGCACTGACAGCATTGTTAGAGGCTTCTAAATATGCTTATAGAGGAGATAAGAAGAAAGTACAACATGTATTGGATGATATGTCTGTAGAGATATTTGAGATAGATGGGGATGAGTTCAGAGAACTTGACTTCGATATCGCAGTATCTAATAACAGAATTGATTCTGAAATATATCAACAGTTCATGAATCTTGCTCAAGCAGGACTTCAGAATGATAAGTTGAACTTCAGTCAATTGATGTCTATCATGACTGATAAATCTATCTCATCGATCAGACGTAAGATAGAGACTGCTGAGGAGGATGCACAGAGAAGACAACAACAGGCTGCTCAACAGGAACAACAGGCAAGAGCTGCGGAGCAGGAACAAGCTATCCAGGCAAAGGCCACAGAACAAGAACGTGAACTTCAATCCAATCTGATTCTAGAAGAGAAGAAGCAGTTACATGAAAAGGAATTGAAGTTGATGGAATATGAGAAAGAGGTCGCCCTTAAGCAGCTGGAAGCAGCTCTTACAGGTGATACAGAAGGACTTGAGAAGCTCAAACTAGAGTTGGAAGAAAGACAACAGGAGCTAGATCGAGGACATGAGGCGCGGGAAAATGAAAAAGATCGAGTAATTGATCGATTGGACATAGCCTCTAAAGAGAGGACCGCGAAAGCCAGGAAACCGTCCCCTACAGCAAAGTAAAATGCTATGAGGGAACTGAAAAAGTTTGAAAGATTATTTCGAATTTTCTTGGATAATAACATTATATTGTCTAATTTCGTACGTTAGAGATGGAAAACAACAAAGAAGAAAGTCTTTTTGGTACATTTAATCTTAGTGACGACTCCCTTATAGAGGTGGGTCCGACAGGTGAAGTGATTCCAGAAGGTACTCCGAAAGGAGAAGATGAAACAGATAAACCTGATACAGTTATTGATACAGGAAAATTAGAAGTATCGCCTACAGGTGAAGTAACAGGAGAAGTAAAGACAGAAGAGTCGCAGACAGGAGTTGAAGATGAACCTTCCTCTACAAGCACTCTCTCTTCTCCATCCGACCCGCTTAAATTGTTTGCCTCGGTGCTTCAAGAGGAAGGCGTTATTACAACTGATGCTGACAAGTTGGAAGGACTTAATGGTCCTTCTGACCTTGTCGGTCTCATTCAAGAGACGATCAAGCAGAATGAATTTGCTGATCTCCCACCCGAAGTTAAATTAATGGTTGAGGATTATAGACAAGGAGTACCTTCCGAGGTTCTTCGAGAATATAACAATCAAAAATTACGTTTGGATAATCTGGACGATGCCCGCTTTTTACCAGCCGATGAGGATGATGATGAGCAGACATCTATGAAAGAACAGGCCCGCCAAACGATAATTGAGAAATCATTTGTTGCTACAGGGATGAATCAAGAAAGGGCTACAAAACTTGCTAAACGATCTGTTGAGCTAGGAGATGATATCGAAGATGTTAAACAGGCTTTAGTTGATCTAAGGGCTGTTAATGAACGATTCATGGAAACTGAACGACAGAATGCACAGGCAAGTAAACAGAAGTTACAGGATGATCTTAACAGTATTGAAAAGAAAATTCTGAAAACAGAAGAAATTCTTCCTGGAATGACAGTTCCAGAGAAGACAAGAAAAATGTTATTTGATCAAATGACTCGACCAATAGCATCGACTGAGCAAGGCCCAGTTTATGCTGCACAACAGGTTCGCGAAAAAGATCCGATAGCTTTTGATCTCAAGCTGCATTATCTGATCTCACTTGGAGTGTTTGATGATAACCCTGACCTATCAGTGTTTGGTCGGACCAAGAGAAGTAAAAAGGTAGACGATTTCACCAAAAGTCTTGGTAGTTCGAAATCTACTAGTTTCGGAGGAGGCAGCAGTACCCCCCGAATACACAGTAACGTGGACGATACGTTGCTCAAGTCACTGGATAATCTTTAACTAAACCCATTTAAAAGATGCCACAACTTTCCCCATTTCAGATGACGGAGGCTCAACATTGGGCTGGTCTCACGACCACAAACCATTTGGGGGCAATTTATCAAGCCGCCCCTCAAAAAGCTTCTAATCTGATGCGAAGGATCTATACCTCAAACTTTGGTATGGACCTCGATAGTTATTTGTCACAGATTCCTTACAAAGTAATGGAAACTGATGATGATTTTACCTGGGAACTTATTGGTTCTGGGAAGAAAAATGTTAAATTGATTCAAGCAGAAATCACTGCTGGTACACCTGTTGCGGCAGGAGACCAGCCTGGTCTTGCTTTGGCTCGCTTTGATATGATCTTCGCTGAACAATGGTTCACAGATGTTCACACCATTGTTGGTGAGAAAAATGAAGTATATCAACTTAGAATTGTATCCGACCCAGTCCCTGATGGACTTAACTGGAGATATACTGTAGAATTGGTCTCTGGTGACCTTACCGCTTTTGTTCCTGTAGAGGAACTTGCCCCTGGCAAAAGATGGAGCCGTGAGTGGTCACTTGTTGAACCTACCCTTTCCAAGAAAGGTGGTGGAATCAACTTCGAAAGTCCATTCACAATGAGAAACGCTTTCTCAATGATCCGTATGCAACATACTACCGCTGGTAATATGCTGAATCGACCATTTGCGACTAAGTGGCAATCTCGTGGTGAGGACGGAGAATTGGTTACTCATACCACTTGGACACAACATGAGGACTACGTTTTCGACTGGCAGTTCCGTCAGGAGAAGAATAAGCTTATGTATTATGCCCGATCAAACAAGTCTGCGAACGGTGAGTACTTTAATGTTGGAAACTCTGGACACATCCTTAAGCAGGGTGCTGGTATCAGGGAGCAGATGGAAGCGTCTAATACGTCTTTCTACAGCACGTTCAACATTGATTACCTGACAGAGGTCCTTGTTGACCTTTCAGAAGGTAAGTTACCTACTGATGATCGTCACTTCGTACTTCGTACAGGTGAGCGAGGAGCTATTCAGTTCCACAAAGCACTTGAAGATCAATCACAATTGTTTACACCACTACGAAACGAAGATCGTATGTTCAGAGCCTCTAACAGCATTGCTGATCTAGGTTTAGGATACGGAGGACAGTTCGTAGAGTACAGAGGACCTAACAATGTCAAAGTTACTTTGATGGTTGATTCTATGTATGACGATCGTGAGCGTAACAAGTTGTACCACCCAGATGGTGGTGTAGCAGAGTCTTACCGTTACGATATCATGGATATCGGTACAACTAATGGTGAGCCTAACATTCAGAAGTTCTACGTAAGTGGATCTGAGGACATTATGGGATATATTCCTGGTCTTCGTAATCCATTCTCATCTTCTGGTGAGAGAAGTCAGAACCTAATGGCTATGCCTACTGATGGTTATCAAGTACACAGGGCTACAGTATGTGGAGTTGCAGTTTATGATCCTTCAAGGACTGCATCATTGATTCCAAGTATTTTAGCATAATTGATTTAATTTAAATAGAATGAGCAAAACGGATGGAAAAACAGAGACGGCTACATTTACTCTTCCTAATAGGAAGGTGAAGGTTGTCCCGATCAAGAGGAGAAAAGGACTGGTTCCGCCAGAACATGAGGCGAGCTTCCTATTTAAAGAATCATATTTCGAAGTTTGCGTCCCGCAAGATCAGTACGGACGCTTAAAAGATCCATTATCACCTGAAGAGCGGGCTTTCCTAGAAAGTCCCGCCTCAGGTTTGGATTTTTATCCAGGCGAACTATTAGCTACTAAGAAGAATAGTTACTGGTTAACGAAAGCAGGTAAGGTTAAATTGAAGAATGAGATCTTGTATCTCGATCTTAGCCGAGCTGATGATTTTATGAAGTATAAGATTCTACTGGCAAACCCAGATAGAGTTGCACCTTCAGCAGATGTTATGACACATAAGCTTACTTATAAGTTTGCTATTGTTGATGTTGATCACGAGACACGTCAGCAAGTTAATGAGTTAGACATCAAGTTACGAGCATATACAGCGTATGGTGCTGTTCAGAATGATTCTAAGAAACTTAGACATATTCTTATGGTTGCAAAAGGAATTCGGGTGGCACGTACATCCAAACTAGGATTCTTGCAAGCTGAGATGAATAAGATCCTTAATTCTGAACCTGAGACCTTTTTGAATACTATCAATGATAAGAACCTTGAAACCAAGATTCTGATCGAAGAGGCTATTCAAGCTAAAGCTCTTAAGAAAGATGGAATTGCCTATGCTACTCCAGGCGGAGATGACATAGGAAGAAATGTAACTGAGGCTATCGAGTTTCTTAACAATCCTAAGAATCAGGATATAAGAATAGTGATCGAGAACCGCGTTGACGAATATATGAGTGACTAATGACACCAGCAGAATTTAAAGAGTACGTAGAAATTACATATGATTCTATTGCGAACTCTGCAGCCCCTGGCTACGAGGATGATGAGATAAATCTCTTTCTGAATCGTGCCCAGGAGCGCTTCTGCAAGTCGTTATATAATGCTGATTCTAACCCACCGAGAGTGGGTTTTGAAGAATCTGAGAAACGATCTAAGGACATATCTGAGCTATTGAGATTCAATACCATATCAACCTCAACAGCTGGAAACCATCCTGATTCCAGACTTGTACCACTTCCAGAAGGATTGTGGTGGGTAGTAAAGGAAGAGGCCAATATCACCTATACAGATCCTTGTACAGAAATAGAGACCACTGACAGGATCCCTGTCAAGCCAGTAAGAATGGATTTCTATAATGCCAATATAAAGAACCCTTACAAGAAGCCTGACAAGACCCTGGTCTGGAGAATGGACTTCAGTAAGGTAGATCCTGACGATGCTCTGTCTGCTACCAACTTAAAACAACATGAGCTGGTACTAGGAGATACTCTCACTCTCAGTGATTACTATCTCACTTATGTAAAATATCCAAAAGCTATTGATGTGTCTGATCCTACAGATGGTCATTGTGAACTTGATCCAGGAACACATAGAGCAATAGCGGATATGGCTGTCCAATTGATGTTGGAAGCCGCAAGACAGGAGAGACTGAAGACCAATCTCTCTTTAGATCAAAAAATTATTGAATAATCTAAAAATTTAACTAATGGCATTAGCAGAAAAAATAACAAGTAAGAATTTCAAGCCAGGAAAAGGGAACGATCGTTTCCGAGTCTACTCTAAGCAGTTCAATGCTCTTGTAGATGCGGTATTGGAATTAGAACCGTCTGACGGGAATCTTGTAGCTAGTAGTATTAAGATATCAGACACGGTCACTCAGTATACAGTAGATGTAACATTGGGTGCAGATGTAATAGTAGGTACGGCAGCAGGTGATCTGGGACACGCAAGTGGAGCAGAACTGGTAGCAGCAGGAGGAGCAGGAACTGCTCTACAGTTTGTGAACGCGGTACTGATCTATGATTATGACACAGCAGCCTATACTGGTGGAGCAGGAGATGACCTTACGGTCTATATCAACTCTGTAGCAGTATCAGGTGCGATCGCAACTGCTGACCTTATTACTAAGGCAGGAGATACAGTGATCAATTTGAGCGCATTGACAACTGACCATGTGTTAGGAGTTAATTCTAATATCAATCTTGCTTCAACAGCAGTTACACAACCTGGAACTGCAGCAGGAGTAATCAGAGCTAAGGTAACTTACCGAGTAATTACTACAGGTCTGTAAGAAATAAGTAATTCCCCGCTTTAAGAGGGAAGGCTGCTGGAGTCGGCAGATTAAAAAATAACTTGTGTGAACAGGTTACTAATAGAGAACAGAGGTTCTCATTAGACTACGTTTAATTCTAAAACCATTAAAATGGCTAATTTTCAAGTAAGAAACGCATACCAGATTTTCATTGGCGGAGAGCCAGGTTCATCAGGTACAATGCCAGCAACATTAACTGCACTAGGTGCGGCTGCTGCAGGTGTTATGGGCGTATACGATCTTGCGGGTGCTGCAATGACACAGGCTGCTGCTGCTTCAGCAACTGCGTTTAGAATTGGTTTGAGTCGCGGCTCAAGTCTTCCTATTCTTATGTCAGATATCATAGAGGTTGCTAATGTCGATTCTTTCGACTTTGCTGCTTTCTCTGCACGCGTGAATCAATCGACCATCATCGGGTCGAATGGAACTACTGGTTCTATTGAGGTAATTGCTAATAACTTATACTACATTCGAATGTATGTGCAAGAGCTTTTGTCTGCTGAGTCAGATGGACAGAAGATCAAGCATGGTGTATTCCAATCTAGTTCTACTTCTACTCAAGGAGATATTGCTGTAGGTCTTGCGGGATCTTTGATCAATAACTTCCTACGAGAGGCTGAAGCATGGTGTGCATTCTCTGTACGTTCTGATTCTGCTGTAACTGCTGCTAATGATTTCGTTAACGATATAACTATCGCTTTGGGATCAAAGGTTGTAGGTGTTGCTACTGCAGTAACTTGGGGTGGATCTGCCACTACTTTGGTAGCTGGTGACTATGTACGTATGGGCTCTAATGGAGCTGGTACTGCACTTGCAGATGATGTTTATAAGGTAGAGTCTGTTGACACTACTGCATTGACATTTACTGTAGATCGACCTATTCAGATAGCTAGTCAAGTACTCGCTGCTGCAACTTCAGATGCTGAGGTTATTGATGTAGCTGCGGCTGCTGCTGCAAACTTTGGAGTAGTTATGGCTGGAGCTGATCTAAGCTTTGGTGCACCTGATTACAAGTACAAACAAGTTTCTTGGAACACTCAATTGGAGGACTTCGGTGCTTCAACTTTGGCTACCACAGGAGCTGATTCTGGTGAAGGTGAGGGAGAAGCTGTTGCTGCTCTTGAAGCTATGGCACAAGGATTCCATGGAGAAATCTATCGAATTGGTGTACCAGTAATTCACCCACTTAATTTGGTTGCTAATGTTGATGTAACTGGTGGAGGGTACGATGTACTTTCTATTAGGTTCAACAACAGTATAGTTAATCCATTCAGTGCAGAGATCTCGCCTAAGCAAATAGACATCTGTCTACCTGCTACAAGCACAAATGCTTGGTACGGCCTGGATGCTACTACTGATGACCTTACTGATGTTTTAGAAGTACTCCTTCAAGGAGCTGTTTCTACAGACTTTAGTATAGGGTAATATTATTGATTTAGAGAGAAAAAGGATTAAGTTCCTTTTTCTTTCTTAAATCTTATTTAGATGGCACTTATCCCCGAATTTGAATTATGTACTATAAATAACTGTGGTAAAGTTCTAGTGACCGATGTTACTGGAGAATACGATGCCACAACAAATCTTGGAGGTTATGGGACACCCAATGACGATAGAACCGATATAACTGCTGCCTCTATAACTATAACTGATTCTGAAGGAGAGGTGACAGTCGCTAATGTGACTGCTCAAGCTGCTCTTACTGATTGGTTCCAAGATTTTCAATACCAAGAGATCGAAGCAGATCTCGCAGATGGTATAGCAACTGCCGTATACAGTATTACCAATACTAATGGTACGTTCACAGATACCTTAACATTTTATGTGTATTGCGACCTAGAATGTTGCTTACACGAAAAGCTACATGCAGCTGCTGTTGCTTATGGAAATGATCCATGCAAATATGCTGACAAGCTTGCCTATGCTAATTATTTATGGAGTCTACTTACGGACTTTAAATATGCCGCTAATGGGTGTAATTATGATGAAGCCACTTCAATCTTTACGAAGCTACAGAGTCTATGTGATTCTTCTTCTACAGGTTGTGGATGTAAATAAAAGAAAACATGGGTTGTTGCAATGGTGATTGCTTAGGATCAGTTACTCTTAGACGAGGACCAGCAGGTGCTGACGGAGCGGCTGGTGGAACAGGTTTAACGGGACCAGCTGGTGGAGATGGTAGTGATGGAACAGACGGAGTCGCTATAGTTCACTCAAGCGTAACTAAACAAATAAAAGCTACTAATTCATACGCCACTGGTGAGGTTATGAATGAGTCATTGAACGGTACTACATTGGACTTCGGTACAGTAGAAGACGTTATGACGTTGGAGATGATACTTGTGGGAGCTAAGGTTGCTACAGCACCAGCATATGATTTTAAGGTCCTATATGGTGCAGATACTATATTTGATTCATCTGCAGCAACAGGATTTAATTTATCTGGATCAGGTACTACGTTCAGAAATGCTGGAAGGATCACTATTGATATGGTGGTTTCAGCTACGGATACTATAGTCCCTATTATAAAACTAGAAGCAGGTAACGGTGACTTCACTGGTAATATGCTTTGGGCAGGATCTACTATTACTGCAGCATATGTTGCACCAGCAGTAGCTATATCAAGTGCTCTTTCAGGTGCACATGATTTTAAGATCCAGATCAAGAATGATACTGGAGTAGCTGCAGATCAGATATCTATCCTATCGTACAAACTTACTAAATACTTAAAAGTTTAACAAATGTCTTCAGTTAAAGAAATTCCAATTTTAGATGTAGCTGTAGGTGCAGGTCCTTTGACCATTGACACTGGGGCATTTACTGTTCCCAATGCTCCTACAGATTACTACAAATTTTACAGACTTACAGGCTCTGTTGTTCTTGCTGCTCAATTGGATATTAATCCTACTGGAACTGCATCAGACAATATACGAGTTGTTATCTGGAATGAGGCTACTATTACTACAGGAGGCTCACATGCGGTGACTGTATTCGGAGAGACCATACCAGACGAACTATTAACAAGTGGAGCTAACTGGAAAGCAGAGTGTATCTACAATGGCTCTGCCTGGGTAGTTATGGTCTCTACTGACTGGGTTACTTCCTCAATTGTCAATGCTGATCGTATAGAAGCAGATGCTGTTACTACAGCTAAGATACTAGATGCTAATGTAACTACAGCTAAACTAGCTGATGATTCAGTTACTCTGGCAAAACTTAATTCAGGTACTGCAGGGAATGTAATATACTTTGATGCTGCAGGAGATCCTCAAGAAGCAGATCTATCAACAGATGGAGCTCTACTTGTAGGAGAAGCTACTGGAGCATTAGCTCCTTACATCATGTCTGGTGACGCCACTATGTCAAAGTCAGGTGCAGTGTCCATTGCTAACTCTGCGATCGATACAGTGAAGCTGGATGCAGCATTGAAAGAAGAGATCATCACAGTGCCAGTTTCATTTGAAACAGGAGAGCAATGTGATAACAAGATCAAGATGCCTTATCCAGGCACTGTAAACCACATCTATGCGATCAGTACAAAAGCCATAGCAGCTACAGATGATGGTACTATAGTTTTAAAGAATGATGCTGGTACTACTATGACAGATGGTACTATTACTTTTGGAGCATCAGATACTGTGAACACAGCTTATACGGATGATCCTTCAGCGAATAATACATTTATTGCTGATGAGGTTATATATCTAACAACATCTAAAGTCACTGCTGGAGGAAAAGCATTAGTATCACTACATATTACTAGAGCATAATAAGGGCTAACTTTATATGACAGAATTTTTCGAAGAAAATAACGGACAAAAGAGTAGCACAAGATTATATAGTTTTATGATGTTATGCTTCTTTCTTATTTTTAATTTCTTCTATGTGAAAGAAGATAATGAGATAACCATGCCCTTCGTGGCTTTGGATTTTGTGATCTTAATATCTATCTTTGCACCTAAGTACCTTCACAAAATAATGGAAGTTAGATATGGCGTTTCGGGAACTGAAGAGCTTGACAAATGGGGAGGTGATCCTCCTATGCGGATTCCTGGTGACAGCGACTGTCAGTGTGGAGGAGGCGAGACATGCATTTGCAATGAATGAACTGGTTGATAGAAACCAGACCATGAAGATCGAGTACGTAGATGATCGAGCCAGTAGACTGGTAAAGAAGTCTGAGGAGAAGATCATGGGGAGACTTGATGATATTGAAAAACATTTAAAAGAGAAATAATGCCAGGAATAACTATTCAAACAGTCAGAAGCGGAGGTGGAGGTGGAGGTGGCCTTGGAGAGTGCGAACATGATTTCGTAGATCCTTATTCTTATATGGGGACGGCTCCTTCAGGAACAGCTACATCACTTGCTGCTTGGGATATCAGTCGAATAGAAGTATTCGCAGACGGTACAACTACTATCACTACAGCTACAAGTGTAGCGTGGGATGATAGATTAACAGAAACTTATACTTAAGGAAATGACACTTAACAACCCATATGAAGGAAAGGACCAAAACGGTAATCTTAAGACCTTCACAGACTTCACGGTAGCTTTCAGTACTTCTCCTCTAAGAGTGAGAATGCCTGATTCGATGCCTACTACCGTGAACATTAAGTTCTTCGGAACAGTAGTAGAGAACGGAGATACTTTTATCTCTGAAAAGCCCTTCGCAAAACTTTCCTTAGCAGATGTAGCAAAGGATGGTGACTCGGATGCGCTTACTGCTTTCGGAACAATTCAGTATGCGATACAGAATTACGCTAACGCTAAAGACTATTAATCATGGCTGAGAAATACCCAAGTGCAAACGGACTTTGGAGTGATGATGCCAATTGGAACGGAGGAGTAAAGCCCACAACAGGGGATACTGCTCATGCTAACGGGTACACCATTACTTTAGACGAGGACGTAACGTGCGACATGATAACCACTACAGCAGGGGCTACAGCTTCCGCAGGTGGTGAATTTGATAATCCGACCACAGGAAACCCAATAACACTGACCTGTAATATATTAGCAGGTTCAACTCCTTGTGTAGATTACAATAATCATACACACAGGCTTGTTGTCGTAGGAGACATTACAGGAAGTTCTACTACCAATAGCAAGATGGGGATTGATTTCAATGGTTCAGCAGGAGGTCACATTACGGGAACGCTTACATCAGGAAATAAAACAAGTACTCAAGCAGTATCTTATTTTCAAGGTACTGTTATAGGAGATATTTATCAGGGAGGTGGTAACGCTGCCTATGGATTACACACTGCTTACGGACACGTAGATGTAACAGGAGATATGTACGGAGGAAGTGATGCGACATCAGCCGCAGTTAATATTACAGGAGTAGGTACAGCTACAATAGTAGGAGATGCGTATGGAGGAACTGCATCTAACGCTTGGGGATTGATGAATAGTAGTAATGGTATAGTAACAATGGATGGTACAGCTTATTCAAGTGCCACATCTTCTGCTGTTTGGTCAAATCCTGCAAAAGCCAGTGGCGTAATAGTAACTGCAATGGACTATAATGGCTCAGACTTCTTTCCTGCGTCAGGAAAGGTTTTCTTTGCGAATGACGCGTCACTTGTTTCTCTAACTGTTGAACAGGAAGACGGTTCGGAGTTAATAATGGACGATGCCTCACAATCAGGAACACCTGACTATCCTGCTGAAGCAGATGTAAGCGAAGGGGTATCTTATGCTTACGGAGCTAAAACAGGAACAGCAGAACTTACTACAGGTCAGATAATTGACGGAGTTGCAAAAGTAGTGGGGGACACATTAGCATCTAATATACCTTAATCATGGCAGAAAAATATCCTATAGCAAACGGTAATTGGTCGACAGCGGCTAATTGGAATGGTGGTACAAAACCGACCACAGGTGACACGGCTCACGCAAATGGTTTTACAGTGACATTGGACGAAGATGTAACCTGTGATGTGTTAACCACCGCATCAGGTGCTACGGCTTCCGCAGGTGGTGAGTTTGATAAACCTAACAGTGGAAGCGCAATAGTTCTTACCTGTGACATCGTTGCAGGTTCATCTCTTTGTATAGATAATAATGACGCAACCAACATATTGACCATCATAGGTGATATTTACGGTGGTTGGAGAAACGGAGGAAACGGAACTGATTTCAACGGGGCAGCAGGTGGCGACATTACAGGTAATATTTACGGTGGTGATTATCGCGGGGCGGCATACTTTAAAGGTATAGTGGTAGGCGATGTATATGCAGCAACAGGAAACGGTCAAGCAGCATTACACTCTTCTTCTGGAAATATAGACCTTACAGGAAATTGTTTTGGAGGTGCAGACGATGGAACAGGCGCACTTCATATTACAAGTTCAGGAACAGCGGATGTTACGGGTAGCGCGTATGCAGGGACGTCTATTAATACGTGGGGAATACATGGAGACACTACGGGGGATATAACCCTTTCAGGAACTGCTTATTCAGGAGAGCAATCATGCTCAGTCTACGGTTCACCTACAAAATCAGGTAGAGTTATTGTAAAGAACATAGATTATAATGGTTATCAGACCGTTCCTATAGAAGGTAAGGTAGTATTTAACAACACTGCTGCTGATTGCTTTGCAACAGTACAACAGGAAGACAGGTCGGAACTTGTATTAGCAGATGCTTCAGGAGCACCTGCTGACCACCCTGCAACGGACGATGTAGGCTTAGGAGTGTCTTACGATACTGCTGCAAAGATAGGTACTAAAGTATTGACAGCAGCACAGGTAAGAACTGCAGTAGACCAAATTGTAGACGATCAGATAGCAAAAGCAGTGTCATGAAAGTAGGACAGAGGAAAGGACTATTAGAAGGAATGGCTTGGTTGCTATTAAGCAGGATAGTCTTTATACCTCTATCTGTAATAGGAGGATTCTACACAGCGTTCTCTAACATAAGAGAAGCCTGGTATGCTATAGGCACTAGAATGTATAAGTCAGCAGTCTCTATAGACCAGTATGCTAACATATGGGTAGGAGATGTGCTTAATAAAGTAATGATAACAGAAGAAGGGTATCAGTACGGTGACGAGGATGATACTATATCTGATATTACAGGTAGAAATGAACGAGACGGAACTCTTACTAAAGCAGGACAACGATTTACTAAGATATTGAATATCCTCGGAAAAGATCATTCTCTTGAAAGCATTGACGAATAATAATCCAACTAGTATGTACCCACATGTATTTAAATGGCCTACTTTATTAAAGTTAGGGTTACCATATCTCATATTCTTTTTTACTCCAATAGTAGGAAGTTTAATAGCAATAGGAATTCTTATAATGACTGATGTTTATACAGGTGTAAGAGCAGCTCAGACCAGAGGAGAGGAGATCCATTCAAGAGGACTATCAAGAACAGTCACTAAAATAATCTTTTATGCTCTAGCCATACTGTTAAGTCGTATGGTAGAAATAGTATTTATCCCTTGGTTACCTGTTTCTCAGATAACAGCTGGCTACATAGGAGTAGTAGAGTTCAAATCTAATATGGAGAATATAGGAACTATCACTGGAATAGATCTATGGAATGCTTTAAAAGAAACAATTGAAAATACTTTTAAGCGAAATATTAAATAATTTTAAATCAAAGAAATGAATACTTTTCAAACAGAAGCTTTTAAATTCATGGGTCTCTTAGGAACTAGATTACTAGGTACTAGAGGATCATTCTATGCTTCAGGTACAGATACTTTAGGCGCACCTGCTGCTACTATTATAGTACAGGAAGATAGTGTCATAGCTGTTCTTACAGGATCTGATGATGTGGATTATGTTGCCCTATATAATTTAGGGACCTCTACTTTAAAAGCAGGAGCATTGATAACAGCACCTGAAGGAGTTGCCTTTAAGGTAGTTACTCTTACATCTGGAGCGATCATTGGATATCCATAATTGTCATCCAGCTGACAGTTATTGTCAGAAAAATTGATTATATTCAAAATAAAAATATGATTGATTTTAAAGTGAAAATAGATTTCTGGGACTATGAGCTCAGATGTATCTTCTCTTCTGAAGAAGCATTATATAAAGTAATAGAAGAAGAGTTAGGTGAGGAGTGTGCAGAGTATGTGGTCTACACAAATGATCTAAGTAACTGTGAGGGTTCGACAATGATACTTCCTAGTGGAGAATCATTACTATGGATGCCTCATGTACCAGATGATGCAAGAGCTACAGGAGTGCTGATACACGAATTATTCCACATAACAAAGCATGCGCTGAGTGAGATTCAACAGATCCCACTGGACGATTCGACTGAAGAGGTCTATGCTAGAGTTATGGGAACATTAACAACAAGTATATTAGAAGAGTGTGGAATATGACACGACAAGACATTAGGAATACGGTAGGTAATTATAGTTGCTGTCTCTCTCAAAAAGGGTATCCATTACTCCTTAATGCTAGAGGTGGTACACTGGATCCATGCTGTACTGCTAGACATAACTTTGCTCATGCAGCAGCTGATCTATTACATTGTGCCAGGTATGATGATCTATGGTATAAGATAACTCTTACCTTTACAGTAGAGTTAGATGGGGTCGATCCTATTTTTTCTTATGTAGAATTTGTAGGAACAGAAGGAGATATAGGAAACATAGGACCTGCTGAGCCTAGAACTCTTACTGCTACTACTGATGCAGAAGCTGCTCAAGAGATAGTAGAGCTTTATAATAGTGGGTTCCATCCTTATGGCTTCTATGTATATACTACAGCCACCTATCTTCAAGACAATGTATTCACCATAGATATCTACGGAGGATCTGTTGCTACCGATGGTTTGACCTTCTGGCCCGCTGGTTGGAAATATGCTCGTCTCATTTTTACTGAGCTTGATGAAACTATTGTAGAGACCACTGATCATAAATATAATTGTCTCACAGGAGCTGAGATATGTGAAGTAATAGAAAGAGGACTAAAAGACTATTGCGGTGATAACTGCTCTGGTAATAAATATGCTCCTAAACCAATAGCATAATTTGGGAAAGCGAAAAGATAATAATAAACCTAAAGGCTGGTGTACATCTGCTCCCGTAGAATGTACATGTGAAAATAATAAATGCAAATACACTGACGTTAACAAATTTAAAAAGGTTAAGACGAATGAAATTACTTATCGACAGAACTTATGAGAAGCATCAAACACTAGGTCATGCGGCTGTGTTTGATAATACTGGTAAGCTTGTATTTCAGTGTAAGACATTAGAACTTCCTTGGAGAAACAATGAGCGTAGCGTGAGTTGTATACCAGAAGGAGTTTATAGAGGGAAGGCAAGGACATCTGCTAAATATAAGGATCATATACATATTACAGAAGTTGATGGAAGGAGTCTGATACTTATCCATTGGGGTAATTATGCTGGCTCAAAGAATCCTCGTACAGGTCATCCAGACATAAGAGGCTGTGTACTCACAGGGAAAGCTCATTTAGATATAGATGGTGATGGTCTTAGGGACATCACTTCTTCTAAGAAGACCTTTAAGAAACTGATGACATTCATAGGTAATGGTACTATTGTAGAGATATGTGGTAATGGAGGAAAATACAGTCCAGACAAATAAGAGTCTCTATCAGAGATATTGGAGACCAGTAGTGATAGCTGTAGCAGTTGTTCTACTTGTTGCTGGAATACTTGTAGGAAGTAATGAGACCTATAAGACATATATAGAAAATGATTACCTCAGACACCAGAAGGCAGAATTGGAAGACCTTCTGTTACTCTCAGAGGAACGAGAGATGGTAGCAGTAGAGGCTGCAACAGAAATGCAGGAGAAGTATAGAACAAGTATAAAGAAGTTAAAAGAAAGTAATCAAAAGAAAACTAGTGATATCGATGATGAATTCGAAGATATATTTGCTGGTATTGATACTATTAGTTTCGACAGTGCGTATAGGAAATTGTCAAGAATCGGAGGAGCAACTCCCAGTGGATACAATACCAGTCACTGACGTAGTATATGTAAAAGATCATCAGCAAAAGATGATGAGAGCTAACTATCCTTGGATGGTCAATACTCTCGAAGTAATTGAACGGGGTAATAAAGCAATTGCAAAACTGGCTGTTGTCGAAGAAGATCTTGATAGTTGTTTTCTACTAACAGAAGGCTTAACAGAATCTTACGACAGTCTAGCTTCAGCTTATAACGAGAAAGTTATTCAATTAGAGTTTACAGGAGAAGTTCTAGAAATAGTAGACATAGAAAAGGAACAGGAAGCTGAGAGACGAAAGGAAGTTGAAAAGAAACTTGTTAAAAAGAATATAGGGTTCTGGGCTCTCTTAGGAGCAGCTGTACTGGAACTTGTTGCAATAATTGCTGTAGCAGTGAAATAAACAAAAAAATGGTTTGTTCTAAATGTAAAGAAGATAAAGATGTATTAGAATTTTATAAAAATAATAGAACTAAAACAGGATACGCTTATACTTGTAAGGTATGTTTAAGAGAATACCAGAAGATAGTTAATAAAAAATCCATTACTCCTAAAATTAATAAGGAGAGGTACATAAAATGTATGTATGGAATAACAATGGATGATTATAATAAACTAAGACAAGAACAGGATTATAAGTGTGCAATATGTAAGACACATGAAGACAAGTTACCAAGAGTCCTTTCAATAGATCACTGTCATATTAGTGGTAAAGTGAGAGGACTTTTATGTGATCATTGTAATCATGGACTAGGAAAGTTTAAAGATAATACTTTATTATTGTTAGAAGCAATAGAGTATTTAAATAAATAATATCTTTTTCTTGCATATGTCCAAATTTTTTTGTATATTAGCACTGCAGCCCTTTACTGATACTAACCTATCAAATGAAGGAAAATACGATTGAAGGAGAAGTCTTTGACTTCCTAATAAGTAAACCAGGATACCTGAAGAATTTAAAACGAGTAGCGAAACGTTTTCAGGTAGATGTAGAACATGTAAGAGAAGTCGCTAAAGGAGTACGTAAAGAACTAAAAGCAAGACGAGAGGAAGAGAATAAAAGTGTTCCTGTAGGTATGGTCATCAAGTCCATGTGGGACGGACCAGGAGGAGAAACCAAGTATAGCTATGAAAAGGCAAAAGGATCTGCAGTAGATCAAGAAGACCTTAGAAAGCAAGTAAAAGAAGCTCTCGAAGAAACAATTAAACCTTGGAAGTTACCCAAGAAATCTGTTACCAATAAAAAAGGACTGTTCCTATTTACATCAGATAAGCATGTAGGAGCAGAGACAAAGGAACAGAGTATGTATAAGAATCCATATGATGCTAAGATCTTCGAGGCTCGTATGGAAAAGGTACTGGAAGAGGCATACGCTCAATATAGAATGCATGGTAGATTTGATACCGTAGCACTGATGGATCTAGGAGATCCTTTAGATGGTTTCGGAGGATACACTACAAGAGGTGGACATGGTCTTCCTCAGAACATGACAGATAGAGAACAGTTTGATGCATACGTAAAGGTACATAGAAAGTTTTTTGATTCCCTGGTAAAGATGGGAATAACCAATAATATAAAGTTTGTCGCTGTAACTAATGACAATCATAGTGGTTCTTTCGGATATTGTGCCAATAGAGCGGTGGATATATATTTAGAAGTAAAGTATCCCGAGATAGATAGAATGGTCATTGATAAGTTCATGGACCACTTTGAATATGGAAATCATACTTATATAGTTTCTCATGGTAAAGATGAAGAAGATATGAGAACTGGTTTACCATTTAAATTAACTCCTGTAGCGGAGAATTATATAAATGATTATATCAACATAAAGGAAATAAGAAGTAAGCAGATACACTTTATAAAAGGAGATCTACATCAGTCTGCCTGTGAGTATGGCAAAAGATTCCGATATAAGAACTGTATGTCATTGTATGGATCATCAAAATGGATTCACACAAACTATGGTTCAGGTAAAGCAGGAGTTGACTTTGAGGTTGTAGAGAAGTACGGGACACGAATTTCACAAGATCGAATATTGTTTTGAGACATTTAAAATGGTTTTTAACAAAGCATGGGATCATAGTTGACCTGATGATATTAGGAGCTATACTTGCTACCGTAGGTTATTTTACTGTAGGGGACGTAAGTACAGGGTTTAATATTGCAGCTATTGTTGCAGTATCTCCTTTTGCATTATTCATAGTGTTATCACTACTGATAGGAATACCTGTTAATATGATAAGAGGTAAAGACACAGGTAGAGAGAACTGGCCTTTCATCAAACAATGGACAGCATTGCAGATGTGGTTTAACAGACCTTGGACCAAATACCCAGAAGGAAGATGATCTTATCAGCACTATTATCATTCATTGCTTACGCTATTCTAGAAGGACAGCGAGAAGGAATGTATTGGCACTTTAGACTTCGTTATAAGAAGACTGGCCTGAATGAGCACTTCTTCTTTACAATACAGAGAGCATTCGTAGTAATTGGATTATGTTTAGGAACCCTGTTTGCACATGGTCCTATATCTGCAGGGGTCACTGCGGTCTGTCTACCATTGGTATTCAGCTTCTTCCATAACGGAATGTACTATACTCAGAGGAATGAATTAAGTCCTTTGATCTATAAAAAGCGGTGGTGGGATCAAAGTGAATCCTCTACTGCTAAACTAACTAAATTTATGACACCTGTCTCCAGGTCTATACAAGCCTTTGTAGGAATCTCGGGTATGGTGACTATATTTGTATTAACACTATTGAAGTTACTCTAATGACACTTAACGAAGCCGTATATCAAGTACTTGAGATCGTTGCACCTAATAGGGCAGACGATGACATAGTTGACACTCGTCTGATCAAAGCTCTTATCAACACTAAGCGAGCCCATTTTATAAATAATGAGCTGAACAAGAATAGAGCTATCTCACCTATATTGGTGCAAGAACTTAATTGTGTTTCACTAGAAGAGGTAGATGATGCAGAATGCTGTGACTTCACTTCAGGATGTTCTGTCCTGAGAACAGCGCAGGAGATCCCCACTCCGATTAATCTGCATCATAGAGTAGCTATTGAAAGAGTAGGGCCGCCCTCTATTGGGCAGCCCGCTTTTTCATTTATGTCTTATTCCGATGCCATCTATTTCGGTAATGGTAGATATAATAAGAGGGGAATTGCTGCATACTATAGAGATGGTAGGATCTATATAGCATCCAAATCAGATCTCGGACTGATGGATACTGTTTCTATTAGAGGGGTCTTTGAGGATCCTAGTTCAGCAGCAGACTTTATTAACTGTACTGGAGATCCATGTTTTTCTGATGATGATAAATATCCTATAGATCAAAGAACCTGGGATTATGTAAAAGAAGATCTGGTTACTAAGGATATGATGAGGATACTACAAATGCCTGTAGATCTAGAAAACGATGCAATCAATGAGAAGACAGGAGCGGGAGCGCCTAACCAGTCAAAATCTGTTTGATCACTATAAGGAAACTCTAAGAGAGGAGCAGATAGGGACAAGAGAAGATGTAGACAAAGCAACATATAAGAAGGTATCTGATATGTTGAACAATGCTATCATGGAGAAGATGATAAAAGAGAATACCACTATAAAACTTCCACACAGAATGGGAGATATATCAATACTGAAACAAAAGATAAAGTACAATATATCAGAAGACGGCAAGCTGGAAACAAAGTATCTCGCAGTAGACTGGAAAGCTACTAAAGAACTTTGGGCAAATGATCTAGATGCCAAAGAGAGGAAGGTCAGAGTGTTTCATGAGAACAAGCACACTGGAGGCTATGTATATAAATGGAAATGGTACAGAGGAGTATCTGCCATAAAGAATGTGAGGTTCTATAAATTCTATCCACTGAGACGGTGGAAGAGGAATCTAGCATTTAAGTTAAAAGATCCACTGGACACTATTGATTTTTACGAGGTATGATTAACACAAGATATGTAGAACTGGACACTGTCATAGAGTCCATTAACAGAGACAACCCCTTTCCGATAGACATCGATCCACTAGATGTGGTTGAATGGATAGGAGAGGCTATGGAGCTTATCAATGTTCCGATCCAATATGTAAATAGAATTACTGATGGACATGACCATGATAAGCTTACATTGATAGATGGCAAAGCAGAACTACCTTGTGATCTATCTGATGTGGTGCAGGTCAAAGACTGTTCTTCTGGAAGACCGTTGAGATACTCAACAGATGCTTTCCATGTACAGAACAGAGCATGTGTAGATCTTACATGTGTAACCGATCCACAATATAAGTTCAACAACAACTTCATTACAACCAACTATACTGAAGGAGACCTGGTAATATCTTACTTGGCCTATCCTACAGATAAGAATGGTTACCCACTTGTTCCAGATGATCAAAGGTATAGACAGGCCATGAAAGCCTATGTACTTGAGAGAATGGGATACAAGCTGTTTATTCAAGGTAAGTTGGACAACCAGAGATTCACCCTTCTTCAACAGGAGAGAACCTTCTATATGGCCTCAGCCAGAAACAAAGGTCTTATGCCTAACAGAGATAAGATGGAATCTTTAAAGAACCTTTGGGTGAGATTACTCCCCGATCACTATGCCCATTCTACTGGTATGAGTAGTTTAGGACAACGAGAAAGATTTAAAAATCACACTGGTAATCGTAGACGATAATGGCGAATCAAGGTCAAGTTCATAGTTTTATAAAAGGTATGAACAGTGATGCTGCTCCATTAAAGCAGCCTGAACATACTTATATAGATGCACTCAATGTAAGACTAAGTCCAGATGAGAACGGTACTGGACATGCTGTTGTGAACATAGAGGGGACTGAGAAGCTTATAGATCTTCCTACAGTCCCTAACATCATTACAATTACTCCTGATGGTGCAGCTAACCTCTTATGGACAGCCACACCAACTATAGTAGTAGATGGTATCACAGTAGTAGGTACTACTATCTCAGGGAACAGTAATGAGTTTTTTGATATGATAGAGACAGCCTTCTCTACAGATGCTGCCTTTGCTGCATATGATCTGGTAGTTACCAGGTATGGAGAGAAACTACGTATCTATTCACCTACACACTCTCTTACGAATATACTTCCTATCACTCACTTGGACATCTCTATACAAGCAGAGATCGCTTCTGAGGACCAAACTATCATTGGATGGGTGAATGTGAGGGAAGAGATCTATCTGTTCACTACAGACGATGATACGGTCACTGGTGGTAATGGTACTATATGGAAATTATATTACGACAGAGCTACCTACACTAACTCGTCCTTTGATCTTATCTATTCTGATGAGCTCAACTTTTCAACACAATATCCTATTGCTAATCCTTCTGGTATAGAAGCGGCCTATGAGAATCCAGAATATCTTAGAATAACCTGGACTGATAACTTCAACCAGTTGAGATTCATTAATGTATATGATCCCAATACCTTGGCAGTAACTCCAACAGTATTAGGTATCCAGAATGATATATCTTTACAAGTACCTATCTTTAAAGAGATCAAGATCGGAGGAAATCTTTTAGCTGGTGCTTATCAGGCAGCATACAGACTGAGATCATCTGCTGGTGGTTATACCCTGATGTCTCCTGTATCTGATGTTGTACCTGTAGTAGAGGATGCTGAGAGCTTTGGAAACATATATGATCACTTAGGTTCCCCATTGGGAACGCAGACCAATAAGTCTCTTACATTCCTGATCGATAACATTGATACTGAATATGACTTCATAGAAGTATTCTCACTATTTAGAAATGCTGATGGAGCTATTCCTGAAGTACTATTGGTAGGAGAGATCCCTATTTCATCTGCTTCACTTAATTATACTATTACAGGTAATGAAGATTCAGCGACCTTCTCTTATGAGGAGTTCTTAGATCTAAAGCCACCTTTTAAATTCTGTAAGACCTTGGCTCAAAAGGATAATATACTCTTTGCAGCCAATGTAAGTGATACTCTATTTGATGTAGATTTTGATCCACGTATGTATGGACACGACCAGAATGGTAATTCTTATGTTGATATCAATGGTGGAGTTTATCCTACAGATCAAACTATAGATGCTTACAACTCTGATCCCGAGATCTATAGATTCAGATCCAATGGAATAGGAGCTGGTGGTACTGGACAGAATGGAAGCTATACTTTCATTAATAGAAGAATTGATCTAGATGTAAGGACAGGTGTTCCTGAACAGATGATCCACTCAAGATTACTTAACAGTCTTTCAGCTGCTAACACAACAGTGGGTGGACAGAGTAAGTATGATGGTGATCATTTTGCACATCATGGTTCTCCATATTACTCTGCAGCTTATACAGGGTATAGACGAGGAGAGACATACAGGTTCTCTTGGGTTCCTGTAAAAGATGGTGTAGAAGGTACTGCTAAATGGATAGCTGATATTAGAATTCCATTTGAGAATGAGGTCAATAAATATACTCCTACGGGGGGTATAGCTGGCAGTGATCAGCAGCAACTTAAAATGGTACACAAAGATGGTAGTGGACATTATTATGCTACTTCTATTGGAATTGAGTTTACATTCAATCTACAATCCCTTGGTACTGATATAGATGGTTTCAAGATAAAGAGAGTTAAACGAGAGGATGAGGACAGATCTGTCATAGGTTCTGGTATAATCACTCAGATGGTAGGTCCATCTTATGTAAATGATTATCCTGGACACTATCTTAATTATAGTCAATCTATTCCTGGAAGTATAGAAGGTACTGCTACAGATCAGGATAACAGTCTTACTTCTACAGATCGTGTAGCATTCTACTGTCCTGAGTTTAACTTTGGAAAGAATCTTACTCACAGAGCAGGAGACAGACTTCATGTAGCCACTCAATATGATGTGACTACTCTCAATGGAACCTTTGGACAAGGAGACATTTATAACATCACACAGTTCAAACTGTTCCATCACAACACCAATACCTTTGTCAATCCTTCATATTTTCAAGTAGAGGATGCTCAACAGTGTGAGAGTGGGGCAAGTGTTATGGTAGATGGTATTAATTGCAATAACAGATCTATTACTACTACATCAACTGTACCTGGTTCAGGTAATGCTGGAACTTATCAGCACACCTTAGGAGCTAGATGCGTGATGCTTAAAACAGATAATATAATACCTACATCTATACTCAGTCAATACAAACCAGCTTGGAGTTACTGGGGGGCTAACATGCCTAACAAACTATATGTACACTATCTACGTCAGGTTGATAAGCAGTATGGTGGTTACACCTATGCTGAAAGATCTCTGAATACCTATATAGATACAGGCACTAATGTTGCAGTAGAATATACTCCAGGTATCCTTACTAACACTTATACCGTAGATGTATTCGGTGGAGATACTTTCATCACTGCTATGGATATCATGGCACAGAGAAGGAATCTTACTGTACCACATACAGGAGGAACTCCAGAGAAGGGACAGACCTTTGGGATCACTCATTACTTTCCTGTGGAATCAAGTGTTAATATAGATCTTAGATCAGGAGAATATTATAATGCTTCACCAGAGCAATTGACTGCAGGGGATAATACATTAGCTACAGCTGATTGGGATGGCTATGTACCTACAAGATTAGAGGCAGAAGGAGAACATTGGGAGTACAACTGGGCTTACTCAGAACAGAATTCCCTTACACCATCATTCCCAGAAGCAGTATCAGGAGATGCTAATCTGGAATTCTCTGAACGTATCTATGCTACTTTACCTAAAACAAAAGGAGAATTAGTAGACTCCTGGAGAAACTTTGCTACTGAACGATATATAGATGTTGATGGAAATCAAGGACCTATAAATGCAATAGTGAATTCTCAGGATAAATTAATAGCTCTACAAGATACCGCTGTTGGAATAGCTTCTGTTAATGAAAGACAGACAACTACAACGACAACAGGACAATCTCTGATACTAGGAAGTTCAGGAGTACTGTCCAGATTTGATTATGTTACAGTGGAAGCTGGAACTCAACATCAATTCGGACTGGTTAAATCTCCATCTTCTCTATACTTCTTTGATGCCACTGATAGTACTATCTATAAATATTCAGCACAAGGCATAGTTCCGTTATCTGTTTTCAAAGGCGTATCACAGTATCTATATAATAATACCAGGGAGAACCTTCTTCTATATGATAATCCAGCTCATCTTGTATCTACACCTACTGAGAAGTTTCACAGAGGAGTAACAGGTACATTTGACAATAGATTTGATGAAGTTCTTTTAACCTTTCATGCTACCACAGATCAGAATAAGGATGAAGTAGGCGAACCCTTTACAATTGTTTACGATGAAAAGAGGGAACTATTTACTTCACGCTATGGGTTTACACCTACTATGTACATTAATGATAACGTCAATGTGTTTGCGCCAGGTCCGATACTTCAAGGGGCAAGCTTTCAAAATAGTATATATAGACATAATGCAGGAGCAAGAGGAGTTTTTTATGACCAGGATGCGCAACCTTCGCACATCACATTCGTGTCCAACAAGCACCCTAATATGTCAAAGGTATATACGAATCTTGAATGGAATACCGAAGTGTATGATTCATCAGGAGCCAATCTTTTCGATTCTACCGTGGACGGAATCGTCATTACCAATAACTACCAGGACACTGGAGAATTCGATAGATTTAAAAGACGGTTCAGAACATGGAGAGCAACCATTCCGAGGAATGAGAACACCAAGGAAAGAATGAGAGATCACTTTGCGATCACTAAATTTGAGTTTGATAACTTAGATGATAGAAAGATAGTATTGAATGATGTGACAATGCTTTATCAAGTTCTTCCAATTTAATTTGGAATTGTCAATTTAATTTCGTATATTAGCAGTTATGCCAAAAGGAGACCCGACTTACGAAGAATTACTGGAACAATATCAGAAAGACAATAAAGCTTTTGCTGATAGTACTCTGGCTCAACGTCATTTTGATGAGTTAAATACTCTTGGACAACAGCATTTTCAAGATAGGGTGAGTTCACCAAATGTTATTATAGCAGGAACTGATTATGGTGTACTTGCTACAGATCTTTGGAATGCTGATGCAAAGCATATGAAGGGGGCTAATAAAGTAGCAGAAAATTTATCTGCTTTATATGATAATAGTCCTTATTTAGATGATCCAGCATCTTCTAGAAGAGGCAGTATAAAATATCCAACTCAGCCTATATCTAGGGGGGAACTTCTTAGGAGAGCAGAAGATCCTAGTAGATCACTTGCAACCTCTATCGCAAGATCTGGTATAGATAAATTAAGAGGAGATGATATATTAGATAGTTATCGCTCAAGATATTATGAATTTCCTTCACCGATAAAACCAGTTAGACCAGTTAGACCGAGCTCTGTACCACCCGCAGTCGCACCAGCTAGAAACGAAGAGCGTATACCATTGATGCACCGAAAGTCTCCTACTTATGGGAGTATACATAAAGGTACTTTGGATTATGCTCCGCAACCTACAAAGATAGATCCTGTAATTAATTTTCCAAAAGCTACTGGGAGATACTCAGCAGGAGATTTTTTAGAGTCTCAAGGAGAGAGTGGAGGATACTTCAACATGGGAGAAGGAGCTGGTATAGAAGAACAGTATGCTGGTGGAGGTCCTGAGAAAGGAGTCCCATCTATAGAAGAGCAATATGGTTCTGCAGCAGAGAAAAGAAGATATTATGGAGGATGGTTAGATAAACCTATTGCTCCGAGGACTGGGACAATGGATCGTTATGACCCTTTATCAATTCCAGATTCATTTACAAATGAAGAGTTGAGTAGAGATAAACAAACATTAGATGCGATCAACGGAACTATAAAAAGTTTATATAATGAGAAGGGGCATATTAAAGACGAGGAGTTTGAACGTTGGGAACTTTTACGAGCTCGTAAGGATGATTATCAAGGAAGAATTATGAATCATCCTTCTAATCAAATTCCAATAAATACAAAGGGAACTACTTGGAGGAAAGAGATTGAGAAGCGTAAAGACAGTATAAATGATCCTGCATTACTCTTTGCCAGTATGATGGATGAGGGTGCTGAAGGAGACTATTTAGGATATGGTACTGAGACCCTACCTTTTAAATATAAATCAGGTTACTCTGGATATAACATGATGGGGTTAGATAGTATAGGAGAAAGAGTGGATGAGTTTATAGAAAAAGGATATCTTTCAAAAGACTTTAAAGATAGAATGGGATTCCGAACAGTTATGAATGATCACAAAGATAAGCAGGGAAACCGTGACCCACAGAAACGTGTTTCTGGTAGTTTTAGCAATGTTGGAGATATGGTTGAAGCAAAAGCTGCTTATTTTAAATCAGCAGAGGATAGTGTATTAAGGCAACAACGTAAGTTAAAAGTAAAACTATCTGAAGAAGCTAAAGACTATTTCACTGTAGCATCTTTTAATTTAGGAGAAGCAGGTGCTCGAAGAATGATGGAGGTTTATCATGAAAAGGGAATCTTAGAAAATGATAAATTCTTTCAAGATGATGCTACAACTGATTATAGATCTAAGTATGGTGGACATAACTTCGCTAAACGTAGAGTAGGTGCAGCAGAAATACTGAGACAGGATGATCAATTTAATTGGGGGGATGCAGGAGTTTCTAAATATGATGATGGTGGACCAGAGGATGGTATAATGCCAGATTCTTTTTTAGAGAACTATGTTTTACCTGAAGCAGTTCCAGGAGATCTTCTTCCAGATGATAGACTATCTTATAAAGGAGAGATACCAGAACGAGGAGAAATTACTTATCCTAAGTCAGATGCTAGAAGAGGTATAGACTATGTAGGTAATCCTAATGCATCCCATTTCTCACCTAATCAACTTAGTATAGATGGTAAGCAAAAGGCTACTACTGAAGAATATTATAGAGATATTATTGGAAGTGAATTAGCTGGAGCAAGTTTATTAAAAGGTGCAGGAACCATTGGAAAAACATTGGGGAAAGAGTTTGCTTATCAAAAAGCTATTTATAATTCTAAGACTCCTCAAAAATTAGCAGACAGTTTCTTAGAAATGGAAGCATCCCATTATGCGAAACAGCCTCTTAAAGAAAGAATAAAGCATAAAATTAATACAGCCTATAGACATAATCCTTGGGCATGGCGACCAAATGAATCAAAATTTTACAGATTACTAGGAGATGAGGGGGCAGCAGATGCTAAGGCTTTTGGAGAACTTCGTGCTTCTCCAAGTCCAGAAAGTTATATGATGAATAATACTCATAATGCTGGAAAGGTTTATTTTAATAAAGGTATGCCTATGTCCACAAGATATGATCCTGACCTATTTATGGGATACAAAGGACCTTACATGGCAGAAACAAGTGGGATAAACATGTTTGAAGAAAGTGTTAAAGGCGGTAAACGTACATATGGTACTTTAGCAGAAGCAGCTAACTTCAATGATCCTAGATTAAAGTTTTACAAAGAACATTGGTTACAAGGCTTTAAAGAAGTTCCTAAGGGGGAAATAGACGGAGCATTATCTATACCACAAAAAAAATATGATATGGGAGGATATGAAAGTTATTTTGCACCAGGAGGATTTGAACAAGGAGCTTATTCCTATGGTACTAATAGTGGGACTCCAACAGGTGATGCTGGTTCAGGATACTCATATCAGATGCCATCGTTCGCACCTACTAACAATCCATCTTTAATGGATCCAGGAAGGTATAATAATGCTTCTGTAATGCCACAGGGTAATACACTTTATGATAAGAATAAACCACCAACAGGTAGTGGAATAGATGGTGGTGATATAGGAGGTTGGGCAGCAGCAGCTGCAGGAGCTGTAAATAGCTTCAGTGCTTTTGGGGAAGATGATCCTTACTCAGAGTATATGCCAGAAGAACATGCTGCCTTTGCACCTATTCAACAGACAGCAGGATCAGTAGTCAGTGCTATACCTATTGCAGGACAGTTCTATCAAGCAGGTACTTCACTGGCATCCTTTAGTGATTCAGGTCGTGATGATATGAGATCTAAAGGAAATTATGCAGGAGCACAGGCTGCATCCTTTGCAGGAGGATTTTCAAGTCCTTCTAAGAGTTGGTTTGATCTAGCATCAGACAAAGAAAGTGGCGTCATTAATACAGAACAACATGTAGGCGCTGGAATTTTAAACACATTATTACCTGGCTTAGGAGATGCAATTGTAGCAGAACCTGCCAGAGTACAGTATGCTGAGCGTGCCAAGGGCAGGCAAGCAAATATTGGAGGAGGCTTTCAACGATCTACCTATCAAGGTGGAAGTGGTCACTCTAATACAAGTAGAGGTATGTTCGCTGCACACGGAGGAAAAGAAAATATGAAACCAAGCGATTTACAGGATCTAGATTTCTTAAACCAGTTCAGGGGAGATCAACACGCAGATCCATCTAATGGAATTAGCCTAAGACCAGGTATGCCTAATTCAGCATTAGTCGAGGACAAAGAGTACAGAGTTGGAAATCCTGAGCAAGGAGAACAACCTACTATAGCTTCTGATCAAAAGTCATTACCTGGTAGTGAATTGACTGTTGCAGGAGAGATCTCTTATTTAGAGAATAAGATCAAGAATGATCCTACTAACCCAAGACACAAGAAGTATCTTAAAGATATGACCAAGCAGAAAGTAGATATGCAGGAAGCCATGAAAGAGATTGAACGATTAGGTTCACCTCAAGCTCAAGGTCGACAGATGTATGCTGCTCTTGGTGGAAAAGAAAACATTAAGAAGTATGCTGATGGGGATCCTGAGGACTTTGCTCCTTATGCAGATCCTATGATGGCAGCTACTCCTTATGGTGAAGATTGGGCAGGCAATACTATTACTCCAGGAGAAGCTAGGTATATGCAACCACCAGTATTTGCACCTGATGGACCAATTGATCCAGTAACATGGTATGAAGGGACCCCTCATGATACATCTCAATATAATACACCTAATGGACCTATTTAT